>Ga0209589_1000340_pt1 | contig 61638 bp, 12 predicted proteins | sample CowpeawhiteBW_FD_187525 | JGI IMG/M metagenome (GOLD analysis project Ga0209589, IMG submission 187525) | Root nodule microbial communities of legume samples collected from California USA - Cow pea white BW (SPAdes) (version 2) | ecosystem: Host-associated > Plants > Roots > Nodule | place: USA... | reverse complement strand
TTTTTCACAAATTTGTACTCATCTCTCACTCTCATATGTTTTTTTTTTTTTGCTTTTGAAAAACAAAGGAAGTTAGACACAAACTAATTTTTTTTGCTCTCATTTGTCTTCTTTCTATCTTGAAGAAACAAGGTAACTCTCTCTTGTCTCACTAAATAATAAAATATTAGTTTAAAAGTTAACATTTTTTTTTATTTCATAAGTCTTTTGTATATTTATTAGTTATGAATATAGAAGAAAAAAATAATGTTTTATGTATTTTTTCGTAACCAATTTTTAATTGTGACTTGATTATAATATATTTTTCCTTTAAAAATTATGTCTCTCAATTTTTTATTAGATTATGATAAATTATTTTATAATATTATTTAAAAACAAAAGGGATAATGATGAAGAATAAAAGAATAGATTTATTGTTTAAAGGTGATAAAAGGGAAGCTATCCGTGAAGATAAAAACATGATAAATTCTATTTCATATATTTTGAATCATATTATACTAATGATTCAATCTAATGATCAAAGAATTATATTACTTTGATCCCTGTTAAATTGTTGGTTGATATTCGCCGCTAGTTATAAGGATGGTGAAACAAAAACATTATAGCATTATGAATGTTTAAGTGAGGAAAAGACATTTTGCATTTCAAAATTGCAATAACCAATAAGTTATTTATTTAAATTGCAAACATAAACATGTTCTTTAGGAAACCCGATGAAGGTCACAATATAAGAGTTTATTAAGATTGGTGTGTAGCATGACAAGAATAAAATAAATGTTGATGACGCGAGATTTTAATAGTAATACAAAGAACAACAAGTAATAAAACCAACGAAATGAGATATGACAACACGGAGAACAAGCGGCTAACTACGATAGAAAAAGAAATATTTTGTGTGTGAAGAAGAGAAGTACAAGAAAGTTCTTTACAAAAATAGAGAACATGAGAAAAAAAATATTTATAAATTTATATTTATATTCAATGTAATTTTCTAAAGCGATTATTATGCAACCAAAACAAAAAACTTATTCTACATTATAAATTTGTCGATATATTATGAAATGTATGTTTTGTAAAAGTGAATTGAAAATTTCTAAAATAGTATCTACATTATTTTAAATATTAATATTTTTAATTTATTAAATAGTATCTAATTTAATCATTATAACTTTAAATTTAATTGCTATTTAATGATTTTTTTTATTATAATGTAAGAGAAGAAACAATGCAACTATATTTTGAGAGAAATGTAATTTAATTGTATATTGTATACTAGATGACTTTACTTTCCAAAATAACACATTAAAAAGTTATGTCATGATAGTTAGCTGAAAATAAAATATGTATATATAATACTTTTACTCATTGTGTATGCAGTTGTTTATTGTAATTTGTGTTAATGCATGGATCCATTATTGAAACTTGAACCAAAATGAAAGAAAAAAACACAAGTGGATGCTCTTCAGTACTCCAGTTAAATCACTCTGGCTTTAGCTTTGTGCCACCTCACACACATGTTTATGTTTACGTTTCTGACAAAGAATTTTGAAATATAAAAAAGAATAATGGATATAGTATTAACACATCAGACATATGTGTACGACATAATCAAATAAATAAATTTTACAAAATATCAAATACGACATTAGTTATAATATGATATATAAATTATATTGAAGTTAACATTTATAAAAAAATTAAATGACTCAAAAAGTTGGTTTTTTTAAAAGGGTAAATTACAATACGATCCCTTGTTTTTTTTTTTTAAATTACATTTATATTAGCTGTTTTTTCTTTCATCATTAGAATGATTGCCTTTATGACAAAGTATATTGTTTTTAAAACTCAGCGGAGTTTATTTAGAATGTAAGAAAAATGACACTGTAAATATTTTTAAAAACCAATAAAGCGTTTATATATATATATATAACTAACGACGTTTGTTTCAAGTGTAGTTTGATAACTACTAGCAGCTGGTTCAAGCATCAGTTTCACATCATCCCCAAAAGTATTGACTTCAACAACCTTTGTCTATAGCTGGAATTTCATGCTTTACTTCTCAAAAGAATGTTCAAATTGCTTCCCCACCTATGCATTCATGATTGGAACAATATTTGATGCAATCTCAACAACTATTACCTCAAAGCCAAGTCAGCCTCATAGTTAGTCCATCTTTAGCCCAATGTACCATGTTTTAATGACTACGAGTCTCTTGTAAATTTCAGTTGAAGCAAGAACACCATTTGATGATTTATGAAACTTGTATGGATGGTCATAATTTGGGATGATGTGTGAACCATTATTTTAGTTGTCAATTAAGTATTAACAGATATGTTGTAACAAAGATATCTTATTTTCATTGATGGTCTAAGTACATAAACTAAGATATCAGATATTGAGAAACTGGGGGGTAAGTTATTACACATTGCGACATGTGTAAGTCTGCAAACATGGGTTATGATGAATTTATCCTAATTTCGTAATTTGTGGTTTCATTAATAAATTCACGTCTTAGATTATACGTTAGTTTTTGGTAGAACGAACTTAATGTGAGTCTTCCAAAATTCAGTTGATATTTCCCATGTTGAATATCTTTGATGAATAAGATCCATAGTCTTTATGGATTTTTAATATTAGTGTTTTGATGAAACTGAATTGTTTTTTTATACATATTTTTTTAAGTAAAAAATTATTTCAATAACTTACTCTTGCATGAGATTGTTTTACTTGTGAACTACGATGATTGTCGATAATAGAAAAAATTTCACCGATAACTCAAGTTTACCGGGATTACTATTGACCTAAAATCCATCGCTAAAATGGTCGTTGATAAATTTTGCAACAAATTGCAAAATTTGTCGGTAATTACCAACAATTGCAAATTTGTTGATAAAAATTCATCGATAATTACCTACGGATTTTCTGTCATGATTTGGTCTTCTTCTTCTTTTTCCTTTTGTATCTTCTTCTTCCTCCTCTCATCGCATTCGTCCCCTCCATCTTTGTCATTGTGTTCATTGCCTCTAACTATTCCTCCTCCTCTTTCTCCTTATTTTATTCTTCTTCCTTCTCATTCTCCACTTCTCCTCCAACTCTAGCAGCCACCATCATCGCACCTCTCCACCACTGCCACGTTGTCGCCACTAACACCTATGAATTCTTCTCCTCCTTTTTCTCCTTCTCTTCTTATTCTCTTTCTTTAATCGATTTTTTCTTAATATATAAAAAATGTCATCAGACCACCCGAGAAATTTGTCACTCATTTTACAACAAATTTATCGACGAAAAAAATTATTGGTAATAGAAATATAAATTACCAACGAAATTTATTAATGAAATTTATCGTCAAATACATTATCCGTGGAAATATCCATAACTAATACAAGTTTTAATTTACCGACATATCTTATCGATAAATTCACTATTAATGAAATTCGTTGGTAATTCAAATTCCAAAACTCGTTGGTAAATTTGATTTTTACTGATGGATTTATTTCTGTCGGTAAAATTTCGTTGGTAATTATAATTTTTTTTAAGTGATCTTATAACTAATTTTGTAAGATTGAGTTATATTTAAAGTCAACTTCTCATGATGGTTTCAGAGACATCTGAAATTTATCCTAACTATATTTGTTGTTTGTTAGGTTTATTGTGCTACCCACTATTAGGTCATTATCGAGTCACCCATTAATATCTAGTCTCATGCCTGGTAGATATATGACTTAATATGAAGAAATATTTGAAGATCTCACATTGACTAAAAAAAAAACAAATATATATTATATATATATATATATATATATATATATATATATTAAAACCTTACTTCACAAACCAATTTTGTAAAATTAAATTAAACTTAAAGTTTATTTTTTAAATATTTTTAAGAAAACTCTGCTTAAGATTAAGATGTAAAAACAAAATTAATATACTGATATTAGGAAGAAATCACTAGTATGTAACAAATGTAAAAATTAAAAATTAAGTTTTTGCGTTCGAATTTATCTATTTTTTATTTTCTTGAAATAATATCTTTTATCTTTTCTAAGACACATAATTCAACTATATAATACTTCCATATATTCTCAACTTTAACTTTGTTCCATGTCGACACAAATAAACAATAAAAATTTAAGTTGTCACATTCTTAATATACTCTTACCGATTATAAACTAATATATAATGGGTTTCTTGTTTAAATATTTTGGTGCATGTCTTATAAGAAATAAACTACAATTTGAATATGTTCAACAATTATGTGTTACTTGTCAAAATGAGCCATTTAAAATGTGATCCACCAAACTCACTTTATTTGTATAAAAAGAACACACATATTGACTTTATTAGAAATATTTTATTATAATTTAAAAAATAAATAATTAAAATAAAAATTATACTGTTACTTATGTTTTTATAGACCTTTAATTTAAGGTTTAATGTGTTTTATGGCTAACGACTATATTTTTATTACTATTTACTCTTTTGTCTCTTTTTGCTACCTATAAATACCACTTAGGTGCATGAAAAAGAATACAACAACAAAGACAACAAACATTAGAGTTTTCTATAAAATGTTCTTCTTTTCTTCTGGTTGTTGTAAATTGGGAGAGAAACGCATATGATTTGAAACACCTATGAGTGTGTATTTGTTTAGCCCTGTGTAGTAGGGGCGTTTTCTCTCTAAGGATAGCGCTATACGTGCCTCAATCCAAGATATTTTTACTCCTTACCTTTAATCTTTTATTTATTATTGTTATTATAATTGTTGATCTTTGATTAAAATTCATTTTTTTTATATATTGTCTTAGTATTATTATTGATTTAATAATTATTATTATATTATTTCATATTTATATTATTATTAGTATTATTTGAGTAATCATTTTCTAACAGATTTAACCTAAGGTAAATTAGTGGGTTGGATCATAAGTTGACTTATTAATTTTACAAAAGTATAAGCATTCTTATCAATGACATAATCTAATGTTAATATCTGAAAGAAAAAAAAAATCAAGAGAAAATAATTCAGAGACGACTATTGATCAAAATTTTGATAAGAGACCAAAAGACAATTTATTTTAAATGTTTAGAACTATAATATTAAACTAAAAAAGATATCATTTCTACACTACTTACAATGAGCACTAGCTCCATGTCTTCCTCTTTGCATAACATCCATATTGTAAGATATTTACTAATATATTTTGATGATTAAGTTAAGGATGAGTTACATAAAAAAAAAGAAGTAAACATATAGAATCAATATTTTAACTCTAATGTCGAACAACATATTTTAATTTTAATAAAATAATAAATGATTTAATAGTAAGTAAACAAAGAAGATTTCTAGAATAATAGAAATGATATAATTTTTTTTCTTCTATTACCTTACTTTTTAATCTTTTTAAGCTTTTATATTTATCAAGAAATTTATAAAAAAATACGGATATTTAAGAGATATTCAAATTGTTAGTGAGTAAAAGTATATTTAGATACAAAAAAAAATCATCAATATTAAAATTAGTTTATACAAGAAGTAAACTGGAAGATTTTATTAATATGTATGGAACTCAAATGTGGAGTCAGAAGTTTTATACCCAATAGATATGTGAGGAAAGTGAGTAATATATAAATATACATAAATTTATTATTTTAATATTTTAAGTTAAAGATAGTATTAAGGTTTTTTATTGAGACACACCGAATCTATAAATTTCAAATTAGATATCAAATCTTCTCGATATATCCACCCAAAAAATTTAACAATGTAAAAATTATATTTCATATACTTTCACTACAATGTTGTTTTTAAATTAAGTACAAACTTATTTAATCTGGTGGCGGACCTACATATATAGTTGAGGTTGGACAAACGTCCCCTTGATTTTATTATAATTATTATTAAATATCTCCAAAAAAAAAATATTTTGTCTCAAATAATCTTATATATATTTTTCCTCTCTAATTTTACTCCCCTTAATAATTTATTTTTACTTTTAAAAGTTGTTTAATTGAGATTCAAATAAATTTGAATTGTTCCCACCGACTTAAGATTTTAGATATGTTAAACCGTCGTTGATTTCACCTATTAACTTATTTGATGTGTCTATCTTCTAGAAGTTATTGTTATGAGAAAAATGGTGCAATAGATGTTTGAGGTTATGAAGAGGAAGCAGTATTGTTATGATGAAAAATAGTTTGTGGGGAGAATAGTTAGTGTTGTTTTGACCTAAATAGGGATTGGGAGGTGAGTGGGAAGATTGAAAAGACTTGAAGCAAGAGGAGTGAGGGCATGAACTTGGATGAATAATTTGGCAAATGAGTTTGATTGAATTGAATGATGTTTTGTGGTGGTGGGTTGGGTTTGTCTCTTTGTCTCGTGGTAACGCATAAAAGGAGTTGGCTGCGTCCCAAGTTGGGTATCAAACATTGTGGTTCATATTCAAAGGGATGTTAACGTTGGTGGGGATACATACACACATCACACATCTTGCAGGTTCATGAACTCTCTCTCTCTCTCTCTCTCTCTCTCTCTCTCTCTCTCTCTCTCTCTCTCTTTCTCTCTCTCTCTCTTTTTCTTCATTTTTCTCAATCTTTTTTTCTCATCAACATCACAATTTTTCAATTGTTACAAACACTCACCCCTCATGCTCCACAAAAACTTATCATCAACACTTTCTTCAATCAAATTAATTAGTGCTTTTATATCCAATACTTAGGCTTTGATTTAGTCTTCTATTCACTCCTTCTTTATCTCATATATCAACAAATGGTCAATGGACTCAATTCAAAATTCAAATCCACTATTATGAGGATAAACATTGAAACACCTATGTACATTATTATTTCCTTCAGAAAAATCATACAAGGTTTTATAAATTTAAATGTATTTTTAGCTCTTGTGAAACTAGTGAGTTTTATTACAAATTTTGAATTTTTTTTTTAGATGTATAATGAGTTGCCTTGACTTTTAATTTAATATATAAATAATTAATTAGTTGGTATAATATTTACTTTTGATTTAGAGGATTAAAAATATAAAAACTATTATTGAAATTAAAACCAAAAGTCAATTATTGTAATATAATTAAAAGTATATTTAAGCCTTAAATAAAGTGATTGTTTTAAATAATACTTCTTAAATCTTTTTTATGCTAGTGAGTTAATATGGCACTAATAAATTTAATATCAAATTTTATTTTCCATGGTGTGAAATCTAAATTCAATTATTTTGACTTCTTATACAAGTAGCTTTGATTAAATGTATATATTAAATCATAATTGTTTTTTGAATGTTTCAAGAACCATAAAGTTAACGTATTTCAACATTAGAAAACATTTTAATAATACTTCAAATTGGAAACTATTCAAATTACTTCATCGTGTTTAGTGTATTTTAAGTTACATGATAAATATTAGAGGGTGATCGTTTACAATAAAATACAAATAGAGGATGAACATACCGAATTTCTTTTTATAATGATTTGATTTAGAAAGACAAAATTAACTAAATTAGAATTCTTAAACAGAACTCAAACTTTTCATTAGTATTGTATACGCGAAAAATAGATTGTTAAAATATTATAACAAATAACATAATGAAGAGAGTAACAATGTACGTGAATTAAAATTTATAAATTTAAATTTGAATGATTTTTCTTCCAAATTAAGTTTATAAAATCATTCCCCTTTATTAAAAAATGTGCTTTAAGATAAAATTCAATTTCTAATCAGATACAACTAAAATTATAAACAAAAAATAAGTTCAATTTTACTTTATGAATTGGCATATATTCTCAACTTCATCCATTAATTCATATTTTCTTATCTTATTTAAACAATAAAAGTTAAACAAAGGCACCAGTCTTAAATAATTTATTTAACTACCCACTTCACAAAACTTAAATCGATTTAAACTAAAACAACTGAAATTAGTTGTTGCTTAAAATTGATAAGATACATGTTTAAATATTGTTTACAGAAACTTAAGAAAGATAAACAAATTAATACTAATAAAGTTTAGGATAGTTAAAAAAGTCTTCTCACAAGAGTCACAACACGAGTCAATATTAGAAAATGCTTATAGAGAAATAGTTATTAATTGGACCATTTATTAGTTAAAAAATTGACTTAATATTTATTGGAAAAAAAGTTTAATAAATGGTTGCAATAATAGAAAGATAAATAAGTGGTTAGAATAATAAAAAGTTAAATGATGAAAGTGAATATTTGTGGAATAGGGAAGTAGAAATAGTTTAAAGACTGTAGTTGTTGGAATAAAATAAAGATTTTAAAAACATGATATAAATATAAGACTTTTACATTAAATTTTTATGATCATTTCAACTTTATGGACCAATCCAAGCCGTTAGATGTCCTTTCAGTTGAGTAAAGTTGGCACAAAATCATTTTCCGACATTACTTTATTTACTCATTTTTCTTATATTTTATCAGTTCATTTAAATTTACTTACGGAATTAATTTATTCCAGAAATTTGTAACATATTTTTAATTATTATTATTATTATCTGGGATTCTCCTTTCTTTTAAAATTTATTTTCTAATTTTACTTTTCAAATATTTTTTTAAAATTAAAATAATTGATTTATCAATTTTATAGTATAATGACTATTTTTTAAATTTTAACCATTTTCTTAATATAATCGTTTTTAAACTATTTTTAATTAAAAAATTACATCCAAAATAAATAAAAATTATTTACAATAAAATTATAAAAATTATTTATATTTAATTTTGTAATAATAATAATGACAACAATAATAATTTTTTTGGTTAAATATATTTTTAGCTCTTAAACTTTCACGCGAATTTACAATTCGTTTGAAATTTAGTCTCAAACTTAAAAAAATGAATGTATATAATTGTTATCCAGTTACATTAAAAGAAATTATGTGTCAAATACATCTTTCAGCTTGCATCTTTCATTGACATTAAAGCGATAACATATCAAACGATATAAATAACTCAAATATTAATATAAAATTGTTTAAAATGTTAAATACATTTAAAGTATCAGGTTAAAAAGACTATATTCTTTTTTATTTTTAAGTTAGAGAACCAAAATATATTAAAATTTTGAACATAAACAAATCCAAATTTTAATTATGTAATAGATTAAAAATATATTTAACCTAATTTAATTAGATTTTATTATCATAAATAAAATAAACACATTGTTTTCGCTAATTAAATCCCACCAGGTTCTCTTTCTCTTTCCCTTTCCCTTTCTCTTTCTATATATAATAACACATCATATAAATTTAAAAAATAGCTAAGATTAAAATTAATCTTTTAAAAATGGAATTTGATTATTTTATTAATAAAAAATTAAGATTATGAATAGAAAAAAAAATATTTAATTGGATTTTATTTTATATAGACTGACGTTCCATTAAAACTATTTTTTTCTTCATTTGACTCCTTTTATGATTTTAAGAGATTTATTCATTGTTGAAGATGGAAGTTCACCGTAGGAGTCTTGGAGTAATGGACAATAATACTACCTGATCAAAATATTAATTAGAGTAAGTTTATATGTTGTCTTTCTCTTGAGTCTTTTTGAGAATGTGCTGGCATGGAGATGTTAGGATAATGTATGTGTCAAAAAGGCTCCCGATGAATCTCTCCTTCATTAAAATTGTTTAGATGTGCTTAGATCATTTATCTAAGTTTTCTTTATATAGATAAAACATTTTATGAAAGTTTGAATTTTTTGAGCAAAGTTGAGTTAGTCTATCAGTCCAATTAAAGGAAACTAACTATTTTATTCTTGATTTTTATATTATATTGTATTGTGGTGTGGATGAAATCTGTGATGAGATGTTTATAATAGTTACGATGGAATTGTATTGAAATTTTGGTGATATATTTTAGGATATATATATATATATATATATTAATTTTGGTTAAATTGGCTTTTAATATTGTGTTTTACAACTGAATTGGACTTGTTGTAGCTTGTAAAAGAGATAAAAACATCAGTTAATGCTAATAAATCAAATTGGTCTTTTGAATTATGCAAACTTGTTAAGCAAGTCAGTCGGTTGTTGAACAAAAGTGAAAAATTTGAAATATAGAAAATCCAGGTTGTTTAACTCGTTCGACTAATCTTATGAAAAGGTTCCTAGGAGTTTTAGTTGTTGGGCGAGTAAAATTCTTGTTGAGCGAATGGTTGGGTTGTTGGACAAGCCTTTCCCAATGTTTGGACTCACTAAACAAACATTATTCTTGTTCAATGAAACTGTTTTCATAAAATCTCTTAGTGGTCATTCTCTCGGTGAGCTGAATTTTTGCTAAGCAAGGCAAACCTTACATGTAGTGATGAGGCCTTTGGTTAAGCAAGCGGAATTTTGACTCAACAAATTTCAACAAGTGATTAATTGACTAAGCGAGCCAAAAGTTGTTTGAAGGAGAGAGTGTTTTTTAAACTTTAAAGAAATGAGTTTCTAAATGCTAAAACTGATTTATCTTTCATTGTTTTATTATATTTGATTAATATATTGTATTTGAATATTATATTAATGAAATTGAAGATTTATTTTCATTTATTAGCATTTAAATTAAGATGTGTTTATATATATATATATATATATATATATATATATATATATTATTGATGTTTTACCAAGATGAGAGAGAGAGCTAGGGCATTTTCCATACCAAGATGTTTGATTGATGTGAATATAGTTATTTTTAATGAGGAAAATTGATGTTATATGGTCTTAAGATGTGCATTGAATGGTGATTCAATTTCAGATTATCCTGATTATACTATTATCACACTCACATAGAAGAAAATATCTAGGTCGTGAAAGTTGATTGGAGTTTCTATATTTGAAGTGCGATGTGAAAAATAATCGTATTGAATTTACCTTGTTATTTGAGGATGACTTGGGTCCCCGAGATATATTGCTCTATGCAGTGGCAGATCTTGAGATAAAATTTAGGGGGTGCCAGAACAAATGATTAAATATGTTTTTAATATATGAACTTTGACGTCCAAATTGAAAATTGTCAAGTTTAAAATTTTAATACATTTTAATCCACAAACTTTATAAATGAATGAATATAATCTTTTTATTTATTGTGTTAAAATTTGTTTACGTATCAAACACTTTCCTAGTAGATACTAAAGTCGTGACGTGTTAGACAGTGTAAATAATTCAAATGATAGTTGAAACATATTTGACACTTTAAAAAATTTATCATAATTAAGTTAAACGGATTATATCAATTCATTTTTTAAATTTAAGGACAAAGATATATTAAAGCTGAAATGTGTTAGATACGGTAAACAATTCAAATGATAACATGAAACATATTTGACACTTTTAAAAAGTTTTACGTAATTAAGTTAAAAAGGCCATGTCCATTATTTTTTGAATTTTGGCACAAAAATATATAAAAATTTTGCACACATACGAATTCTAATTTTGTATTAAAACTTCAACACTAAAAACATATTAAAATCCAAAATAAATATATAAAATTTTTGAAAATAACAAATACATAAAATACATTAAAATTTGGGCATGGCCCTTACATTGCATTAAAGTCCGCCATTGGTTCTATGTAAGCCTGAGATAGTATCATAGGTGCATATTTATGAGTTTCTTCGATATACAAGTCTTTCAAGAATAGACTCTAATGTTTATAATATGATATCATGCTGGGTTGGTAGTAAATTAAAGCAAATGAACTACTATTTCAATAGGCCAAATGGGTTGTTATATATACACATTTGATTTTCATGTTTGTGGATGATATTTCTGAATTGAACAATAGTGATAATAAATAAGTGTATGATGGTTCATAAATCACTATCTTATCTTTTTGTATCTACATTGTTTTTAACTACAATGATCATGTGATATATAGAGAACAAGTAAGAATAAGTCTCGGTAGATAGAAGAATTATATATTTTATTATATATATATATATATATATATATATATATATATATATATATATATATATATATATATATATATGAGAAAATTTTCTAATATAACTGTCAAATAAGATAATTACGTTTAATAATATATATCACAAATTACATTAACCTCTCTATATAAAATACTTTACTAACCTCTAACACAGTTTTAAGATAATAAATTTGTCCATCTTAACTTTTTTGTATATTGCTTATTTAAATCATCTTGATCCATTTAAAACTTTCAACTTTACACTGGAATTTCTTACGATGCATATACTTATTCTAATATAAAATATAATCATAAAAAATCAAAAGTTTCACCGATTCAAATAATCAAACCGACTAAATAAATGTAATTATTAAGTCTTTGCATAGATATTAACATGCCTACAAGCTTAAACCTCATTTAATGTTTCTAGAAATTCTATCAAGTTACATATAAGCTTTCCAAATCATGAAACCTTATTCTACCAACATTACAAACCAAACCATCCAAAGAATTAGTGAGCTTGGTAGCTATGGTTTGTCATAATAATATCTTTGCACTTAGATTCTACAAAAACAAAATTCCGAATAAAATAAAAATTTTAAATTGTAATTATAATTTTTTATTATTTATTCATCTAAATTTATTTGAAAAGTACTTTTTAACTATACTCCAAATCAACGCAGTTGTTATATCTATCCTTTTCCTTTTGGAAGTTATTTTCTATTTTTTTAAAATTATATAACAATCTTTTAATTATTCCTGCATGAATATTGACAACAAAAGTAGATAAATGCAAAAGCTAATATTTTATTATAGTTAAAGAATAAAAATGTTTTATTTACGACTGAACAATGCCCTCGAGAAACTATGTTTAACTTTTTAATTTTAAAGATTCTTACGAAAATATCACATTATTTAAACACAATCTTTTGAAGATCATCCCATCATGTTGTTCACTAATTAAAATTATATTTTTATTTCTATAATTACATCTCGTATTAAATAGTTACACAAAAAGTTAAATGTCAATTACAATAGAAAAAAAGAACACCTAAATAACTGCTTGTAAACTTTACTCACACATCTCATGGTAGAAAAGACAAAACCAAAGTAAAGAAAGGCAAAAGAATAAATAAGAATTAAATTATTTAATTGAAAAAAAGGTTAACTACTATTTTAGAATTATTTGTCTTCTAATTCTTCTACAATAAGCAATTATTTTCATGTAACAAGGATGGGTTTCTTCTTTAATCCAACCAAAACCTTAACCATATGCTACATTACATACACAAGTTTTGAGAAAAGTTGAAAGCTCTATCACAGTATCTTCCCAATTACTATAATTACCAATAAAACCAAAAACAAGAAGCCATCTTTTCACATTAAATGAACACATTGATCACAAAATCAGGTCACCATTTTCAGAAAATGAAATAAAGAAAAGGGGAAAAGCGAAACCCATGAGCCACAGTGGTTTGTGGTTTCTGGTTTTTGGTGGTGGGGGAAAAAGAATATTACAAAAAAACCCCACTTTGCTCAGATACATTGCATGTAGGAAACCGTTCAGTGTACGGGAATCTCTTTCCCTTTCCAATAAAAGCCTCCCTTTTCCCAAACACTTACCCTTCATTTTTTCTTCAAACACCTTTTTTTTCTCATCTCTTCTCTCGTTTTTTTTGCCCTATCTCATAGGGTTCCCGCGATCTTCACCTTCAGACAACAAACTCCCTTTCTCATGCGTTCTTGCTCTCATCAATCACACACCGCCATCGCTCTTCTTCTCGTTGCTGTTTTCTTCTTCGCTCTCCTTTTTGCTCTCGTCCGAGGGTTCTTTCGTGTGGAACGCTGTGGGGTTCTTCACCCGGCTTTTATTCACCCGTACCCATGTCTAAAGTTCTCGGCTTTTCCGGTGAGTTCATTTATTCAGTCTGTTTTTCTCCGCTCTGTGTTATGGGGTTTTGGTTTTGCCCCAACTTTTTTGGAGATTAGTTTTTGGGTTGTGATTTTGAGGTGCGTGGAACGTTTCTGCTTTGTGATGATTAGGACTGGTTTTTAATCTTTGGGGGATAAAATTTAATGGGTTGGTCTTAGTTTTTGTTAATTTGTTACGGGCCATGGATGATCACGTGGTTGCGTTGGGTAAAAGTTGTAGACTTTTGATTGCTTAGAGAATCTGATAGGAGACGTAAACATATTCGTAGTTTAATCGTTGATTAGAGATTGAGGTAATTAATCCGGGTATGAAATTGTTTGAAGGATTTTTTTTGTTGGAACTTTGGATCATGTTTTGTAGTATGTTCAACCGATGGTTCTTTTTGTTGTCGTTTGTTTGGTTTTGTTTTCAAAGGATAAACGGGAATTATGTTGATTTAGTGGTTGAATCAGCATGTTTGGCTTTGTTTATATGATGAAATTTGTGCTTTGCTGAGTTTGTGCATTCATTTGTGTTCTCAGGAGGTGATGACTTTTGCCCTGGGGGATCAATATACGCCAACCCCAAGGAAGCAAGTTTCTTCCTTCCCCTTGGCCCTCAAGTTGATGTGTACTTTCCTCCTAGGAAGAGATCACGCGTCAACGCTCCGTTCGTTTTGGATGGAGAATGGTTTGAGCAAAAGCAAAAAACCTCTATTGAAGGCTTACCAGATGAGTGTCTCTTTGAGATCTTCAGAAGGTTGCCCGCTGGCGAGGACAGGAGTGCATGTGCTTGCGTTTCCAAGCGCTGGCTTATGCTTCTGAGCAGTATTTGCAAAGATGAAATCTGTGCCAAGAAAAACACCAGCGCAGAAAACATCGAAAAGGATGGTGATGATGTAGAATTTGGAGGTGAGGGATACCTCTCTCGGAGCTTGGAAGGAAAGAAGGCCACGGATGTTAGACTGGCTGCCATAGCTGTTGGAACTGCATCTCGCGGAGGATTGGGGAAGCTTTCCATCCGAGGAAGCAACATGTGCCGCGGGGTGACTAGTCTTGGTCTCAGAGCAGTTGCTCATGGATGCCCTTCTTTGAAGTCTTTTTCTCTATGGAACGTTTCTAACGTTGGTGACGAAGGCCTAACCGAGATTGCTAACGGTTGTCACCAGCTAGAAAAGCTCGACCTTTGCAAGTGCCCTGCTGTTACTGATAAGGCTTTGGTTGCAATTGCAAAGAACTGCCAGAATCTGACTGAGCTTTCTTTGGAATCATGCCCTAATGTTGGTAATGAAGGTCTGCGAGCTATTGGCAAGTTCTGCCCCAACCTAAGATCCGTAACCATCAAGGACTGCACAGGTGTTAGCGATCAGGGAATTGCTGGATTGTTCTCAAGTTCTTTGGTTCTGACAAAGGTGAAGCTCCAAGCACTGTCTGTGTCAGATCTCTCTCTAGCCGTTATTGGACATTATGGGAAGTCTGTTACTGATCTTGTCCTTAATTGCCTCCCAAATGTCAGCGAGAAGGGGTTCTGGGTAATGGGAAACGGTAGTGGGTTGCAGAAGCTGAAGTCACTCACAGTTTCATCATGCAGGGGAGTAACTGATATTGGACTTGAAGCTGTGGGAAAGGGTTGCCCAAATCTGAAAATTGCACACCTTCACAAGTGTGCCTTTCTGTCAGACAATGGGTTGATTTCGTTTGCTAAGGCTGCTTCATCACTCGAGAGCCTTCGATTGGAAGAGTGCCACAGAATCACCCAATTTGGGTTTTTTGGTGTCCTTTTTAACTGTGGTGCAAAATTGAAGTCACTCTCGTTGGTGAGGTGCTACGGAATCAAAGACCTGAACTTGGTGCTGCCCACCATATCTCCTTGTGAATCACTTAGGTCATTGACCATCTCCAACTGCCCTGGATTTGGCGACGCCTCCCTCTCTGTACTGGGAAAGCTGTGCCCTAAGCTTCAGCATGTTGAACTGAGTGGACTAGATGGAGTGACCGATGCCGGGGTTGTTCCACTGCTAGAGAGTTCTGAGGCTGGTTTGGTTAAAGTGAATCTCAGTGGCTGCACAAACGTCACAGACAAAGTAGTTTCATCCTTGGCCAATCTTCATGGTTGGACTCTTGAGAACCTAAACCTTGATGGTTGTAAAAACATCAGTGATGCTAGCTTGATGGCAATTGCTGAAAACTGTGCATTGCTATGCGATCTTGATGTCTCCAAGTGCTCAATCACAGATGCTGGGATAGCAGCCCTGGCAAATGCCCAACAGATTAATCTGCAAATTCTCTCTTTGTCAGGTTGCGCTTTGGTCTCAGACAGGAGCTTACCCGCCTTGAGAAAATTGGGTAGGACCCTTTTGGGATTGAACATCCAGCACTGCAATGCAATTAACAGTGGCACCGTTGACATGCTTGTAGAGCTTCTCTGGAGGTGTGACATCCTCTCATAAAGATGGAAGGATTAATCTCACACACTGCAATTTAGGCCAGGATCACATCATACAGGAAGCTTCTTATGCTTAGTGTTGCACAGTAGTCTTTTTTAGGTTCCATTAACAGGTCTTCATCATCATCATCCATCATCCAGCTACTCGGTTCCCTTTTTCCGGAGTGTGCAGTCATTTAACCCCATTTTTGCAGGTTCCTTTCAATGGCATCTGTTGTTTTTTGGCATCCATTGCCATCTTTTAAATGGCTGCATGTCTCTGAGAACATAGCTACCGGGTTCTGGAGTTAGCAATCTTTGTTACTGGTGTTGGCACCTGATGTTTCAACCTCAGCTTTGCATCGGTTTTGCCACCATGTGTGTCCTAGTTTTTTTAAGTTTTTACAGCCACTTGTATCACTCTCCCGATCCTTGTTTACCAAATGTGTCTGTGTTTGAACTATGTTCTTCACATGATGTTTGGGTATCATCAGTTTTATTCAAAGGGCAGGTTAAGAAGGTCTTAGGTTATGTGGTTGCAGTTATCAGGTTTGTTGTTATGAAGTCTTTTCTTAAGGGCTTGGCTGTGGCAGCAAGTAATACAGTTCTGCCATATCCACAACCTTTTTTCCCTCTGGGAAGGGTTGTTTTTTTACCAAGTCCTAGTTTTTTAAGACTTCATTTTTTTTGAACCTGGCACTGCAGCCACTACTCTACCGATGGTGTTCATGTCTGCCCTTTTTGCTGTATGTTATGAAATGTAATAAAATAAAAATCAGTCTCATTTCACGAGGCAAAAAATCATGTGTTCATATCTTTCGGCTCGTTTGGTTATATAATCCTTTTTAATTCCATGTTCATGAAGTCATCTTTATTGTTGTGGAGAAGCAAGCTTTGATATATCTAAAGATCTCATGAATAGATTTAACAACCTGTGAACGAGATTCCTGCATAGTTAGACTGTGAAACACTGGGGAAGAAGATTCCTCTTGTCCAGTGTTTGGAGAATGGAAGTGAAATGAAAGGAGAAATAAAATATAAAATAAAGTAAAAGTGGGGAGTATTGATGAAAGAAAAAAAAATATCTTTTACACAATGAGACATAAACTACTCTTGGTTTCAGGTTTATAAGTATGAAATGATATAAAGAAAAGAGATATGAAGTTGGAAGGGAAGATTTTAGAAAAATAAAAAAAAAGAATAGAATGAGTAGTTGGGAAAAGAGATGTGGATGAAATTGAAAGGTGAGAAAGATGATGAAAAGAGGCACATGCATTGTTTGTGCAAAGCAATGAATGATTCATGCACCTCAATATCCGAAGCTTCCCTCTGCAACAACAAGACAGGAACAGCAACTTAGAGTCTGGAAACACACACCCACCAAACCCCACCTATGCCCCCACTCCTTTCATTTCTCTTAGATTCTCAAATCTATTACTATTACTCTTCTTACTGTTGCTCTTTATGCAAAAAAAATATCAACCATTTCTGATTTTATTCAAATGTGTGATTGATGAGGTTTCCTAGTGGCAAATCCCAAGTGGTTAAGGGTATCATGAAATCAACCATTCTTTTTATCGTCAACTCTTCTATTAATATAGTTATGACTTTTTCTGCATTAACATCAATCTATTGATTGTTTACACAGAATATAGACACAATATTTCTCTCAAACTTCTAATCCTATTATGTCAAAGGATGCTTCCACATTCATGCTCCTTTCTGGTTACAAATTAAAGAGAAAAGATATTGTTTGATACTTGTTCAGAGTGAATATTCTATTTATTTTATCTTTCATTTAATTTTAAAATCATTAACCAGTTTTTCACATTTCAGCTATGGATAAACAGACAGTTGTCTAAATAATATAAAAATTTATTTAAATAATATTGAAAGATATAAGAAAAAATAAGGGAATATTTTGAAGGAAAAGTCATGTTATCATATATTTGAATGATATGACAAAAGATATGTTTATAACATAAGTAATAGTATAACAGTAGAAGATACCGTAGAGAATGAATGAAAAGTTAGAGAAATGCATTGCATTTGTGAGTGTCTGACAATGAATTTGTAGCTTTTCAAAACTCTGAAATAGGCAACTATTCAACAATACACTCCAAAGTCATTTGGATAAGTATGCTATTGCAAAATTTAATAATATATAATATCTGAATTAAAAAAAATAATATAAAAAAAATATTTTTTATTTAATAATTTAATTTTGTAGTATATTTTAAATTTAAATGTATTTTTTGTTATAACATACGAATTTATAAATTTATTGTACTAATCATTTGATTATTTATGAATATTTAGTGACATATAATATATATATATATATATATATATATATATATATATATATATATATATATATATATATCAGTGTAAAAGAAATGTAATATATATAAGCAGTATAATTTATTTATTTTTTAATTTTTAAAATGAATATATTTAAAAAAAGAAAAGAAATAGTCCTATAATAACTCGTGTTTATAACCACGATTTCACAATAAAATAAATTTCTGTTTGAGTTCAATTGGTAACTTAAATTTGTTTTAATTGGATTGGAGTGGAGTTATGTTTAGTAACACGATATTCATTTGTTTAATTTTCTTTCGGTGAGGTGTTACTTGTAAACATAACTTTATTTTTTTAGAAACTGTTCTTACAGTTTTTTTTTTTTTCATTTATCGTGTTTTATATAATTTTTTTTAATTTAACTGATTATATAAGTGGAATTGATAGATTGTTATGACATGATTTGGTACATGTTTATTCATGATATTTGATGAAAATATTAAAATTTGATATTAATTTAATGAAAGTTGAGAAAATTGAAAGAGTAAGCAATATTAATTTAAATTAAATCAAACACAAACTAATGAAGAAATGAATATTATAATGTAGAATTTTTATTAATCATAAAAATATAAAATCATTAATGCAATATTAAAAAAATTATAATATTTTTCGTATCCAATATATATGTAATTTATGAGTTATATAAGTATTTTATAATTTTTTAAAATAAAAAATTAACTAAAAAAAATTGGTTTATCCTAGAGAAATAGACATTATTTTATTTTATGTGCTTCCAATAATTAAAGTATTATATATATATATATATATATATATATATATATATATATATATATATATGAGACAATTTTATTTATTTATACTATTTAATAATACAATTGTCAAATACACGTGTAATTTTATCCATTTATTTATTATTTTTGTTTATTTATATTTACGTTTAGTTACATACTATTTTCTATTTGTTTATATTTAGTTATGTACTTATATTTTTTATTTATATTTTTTGATTTTAATATTTACTATTTGAATTTTTTTAATAAATAAATATAATTTTTTTTAAAGAACAATAAAGTTTATGACATATAAGTACACGATGACATTGTAGTTGAAGGAATGATTTTTTTTGTGAGGATTTAGAAAATATTTTATAGTAAAATTAATTTTTATAAGATATATTTTATTATTTTATTATTAAAAAGTTTAAGTGGTGATTAAAAATATGTTAATCTAGATTTATTTTATGAAAATTATGATGTCTCTATAAAGTACGTATTTTCCTTCTCTACACCTCTTTAAAATTCTAACCTTTCCATCTATTTGTTTAAACATTAAAGTACGTCATATGTCATATGACTCTTAGCAACAAAGTCTATAATTCTACACAATCAGTTTCTCTAATGGAATAAGTTCATCATTTATCTTCTAGTTTGTTTTACAATTGAAATAATTGTTTGTATGATGAGTTCTTTTAAATGAGAAATTTAAACTGGTTTATGTGTTCTTAGTAAGGATTGTCTTTGTGTATTGTATTTGAGAGATCTATTGAAATTGTTTAGATAAATCAAGTTGCACATTTTGTTCTATCTTAGACATATTTTGAACTAAACAAAGGTGCTTTTGATCACAAAAGAAAGTGGAATAGCCTAGATAGTTTAAGCAGAAAGCTTGATGTAGTTATACAAGTTTTTGTTTTCTACCATCCCGTTCAGCGAAACCTCTGATAGTGTTGGGCGCCAACAGAAAACATTTTTCAATAAGATGCAATTTTCATTTCTTGCTGGGTGAGCCATTCTTGATGGGCGAACTCAAAAAAAAAAGAGCTTCCACTAATTTGGGACGGTGAGAAAGAATCGTTGAGCGCTAGAAAAAACTATTTTCAGTGAACATCAAGGGTTTTGTCCAATGAGCGTTAGAGAAAACTATTTTCCTATAAATGCAACAATGTGAGATTGTTAGGTGGTGTATTGAATAAATGACTCCTGGAGATTATATAAAGTCTACTAGATAATATATCTCACATAAAGGAAGATATATAGCTGGTGAGAGTTAATGGAGATTCTATAACGAAATTTTGTGTGAAAAATAACCACTCTAACATGCTATATTTAACTAACCCTGTCATGTGAACAGGACTTAAGTCCTAATACCTTATGGACGAAGTAGAGCCTGAGTGGTAGTTGTCAAAAATTTACTAAGTGTTCACATGATAGGTACAAAACCTTTGATGTTCGATTCAAAGCACAATTCTTTTGGAAGAAGTCATATGATGTTTGTCATTTGTAGTTGCTTGATTAAATGTAAATGATGAAGTTAATTAGTGCATATGAACTATGTTGCTGACTATTGTAAATATATTAGCCTACCCTAGTTTTGTGGTTGTTTTTATTTACTATGATCGTGTGTTACACATAAACATATGACTATGTATGTGAGGATTCTCAGTAGTGAGAAACCGAAAGGGTGTGGTTGAATGCAAACAGTTTTTGTATATGTATATAGATCTTATAATTATATTCCTCAAAATAAAATTTTAATTTATATTTTTATTTCGAAATACCATATTTTAAAATAATGTACCTCTTATAAGAAAATGAGTGACATTGTATCTGGAGTTGAGATAAGTAAATATTGATGAAATATCCTGGTGTTATTCTTTTGATTATGATAAAATTCATTTATAATGATTAATCATTGCAAAATTAATTCAAATGATTTTAATATAAAATAAAATATAATATATCGATAAAATTGAAAATGATATTTATATATAATTTTGATATGATATTTGTTGTCATATCTCTATTCTACCTCTTGTGTATGAAAAATGAATTTAAAAGTATCAACGATAGAGGTGCAATTTTCTCTACATTGATTACCGCAGAGGAACTAATGAAACACAAACATTATTGGTAATTCAATTACTTTTTTAAGAACAGACCTGTCGAGCATAACTATTTATTTCGGACATGAAAGTTTCGATTAATCTAAGAGGACTTATAGTTATTATTTTTTATATACCTTCTACAATCTACATCAATTCTCTAAAATAAGATATAAAAAAGAAAGTAAAGTTTTAGCCCAAAATTTTACATACGACACAAAAAAAAATGCTGGTTTTTTATTAAATAACGTCATAAATGATTAAATTGTTGATATGTTTAAAAGGATAAATATGTTAACATTTTATTGGTAGCTAATTGTTAGTATATCTTTATTAAAAAATAGCTCGACAGTTAGTAAATTCAAAATTTATCCTAATTACCTAATTAACGCCGCTAACTTCAAGAATGATTTCCATATGCTTAGTTTGGAAGCTTTTTTACCCATTAGGGTCATTTTTTATAATGAATTATAAAAACGATAAATTAAAATTATTTACGAACATTAGATAATTCGTATTTTAAATACAACTTTATAAAAATAAGTGGATTTTCATTACTTCTATGTTTTCATGTAAAAGGAAAAGTTTTGAAGTTAGGAATGAAACCACGACGTCTCTAATTTTAATTTCGAAAACAATTATAGTTGTGTTTTATAACAATTTATCCAGCATGCGCAAATGATTCAAAAGTTACTTCTCTTTTATAGTTTTAATAAAAAAAATATTTTTCTTAATAAAAGAACCTTGCTTAGATTAAGAGAGAGGAAATAAAAAAAATGAATAGAAATATATCTTTTTGGACAAATAGAAATGGGAATACAAAAATGTAGAAATTTTTGTTTCATTTGTTTGGATGAATAAAATGAGTGGAATATTAAATAAATAACATAATATTATATAGGAAATAAAGAATAACTTAATTGTTTTTTCTTAACACAATTTATTTATAATTTCGAAATCTAACAAATATCATTGAAAACTCTTCTCTGGTTTAGGCATCTCTAAAATTTAATATTATATTATAAATAATCTGTGTTTCAATATTAATAACTGCTTCTCATTAGCATTAATGTTACTCGTGTGTATGACATGTTTGGAATTGCATTATCTGAAAACGCGTTTTCAAACATGTATTTGCCTTATCTTGGTTTTTTAAAATATAAAAATGGTGCTAATATCTTCTTTACGAAAAAAAGGTAAGATATTTAAATAAGAAATACATCAATAATTTCAACTCTTTCATGAAAGTGCATTTTGAGCAGGGAAATCACGGTAGATAGAAGATTATGAAAATCTCATCATTTACCTTAACAGAAGAAAATGAGTCCAATTTGTCTGCTGACTTTTTCTTTGTATTGTGTACTTCAAAATATACTACTTTTGATATATTATCAAGATTTTTAATATATTTTAAAACATAAAGATCAGTGTATTTTAAAAACATAACAGTAGACAACATGAAAAAAACTTGACAGAGAATCCAAGTTCAAATAGAATGGTGTTCTTATTGGCCTTATTGCAATGTGCATGCATGTCCATGTGCAAAAGAAATAAGGAAAGGTTAAAAGAAAAAATCATAGCCAAAAAAAGCTACAGAAGAATTTGATCTGTATGATTCAGGCAGAAGGGTGTCGACAACACAAAAGCTTGTACATGAGACAATGTCAAATTGTTTAACAAAGCAAAGGCCTGAACAACTTGAATCATCAGCAGATAGCAAACTTTCTCAAAATTTTCCTCCAAATAAATTTCCACTAAACAGACAAGTGCTGCATATACCAAAAATAACATCAACTAGAACAACCTGGCAAATATTACATGCATTGCTGCTGCAAGTGCGAAAGACAAGAATGAGAACCAAACTGCCAAGCTTGGGAGTCAGTAAACACATAAAGAAACAATGCTGCTTGGACATCATCATCACAACTGACAACACAAACCATAATGCAAATCTGCAACCCTTCATTGTCAAATAATTTGAATCATTCTTGGAAACTAACCTGCTGTTTTTGATCATTGCTCTGCGGTGGCAACAGGTTCTTGTGCCAATGGGGACAAAGGATTCTCTTCAACTGCTATATCAACATTCACATGAGACTCTTCTTCACTCGGCTTGTTATCTGAAGGAACCACATTCAGAGGCACAACATCATTTGTTTCACTGGACAAGATATTTTTCTCTTCGGTTGCTGCAATCGTCTCGGTTTTCTCTTCGCCTGTAGCATTGGATATGTTGATATTCTTTTTAGCAGCACGAGATACGGAAGACTTTTCATTCTTGGTGGCCTTGGATGGTGTAAGTGCAGTTGTTGATTTTGATACATTGTTCTTTTCAGAGGTCAGACGAGAAGGAAGAGATCTTCGAAGCGGTTTCTTTTGGAGGACCGGATTAGGTTCCTTGCTGGGGTTACTCTCTGAAACTTTCTCATCCAGACTTAAACGAGCTACTCTTGAACTGCTGCTGGTGTTTCCATCTGATTCTGAATTAGCTGAAGTCTTCTTACGACCAAACTTGGGAGATTTTGGCCTTGTAGTTGGTATCTACATTAGTAACACCCTTAAGCCAAAGATGCTTAATTTTCTATATGGCAAGAACAAAATTGCATCCTCAAATAAATGTCCCTTTAGTTGTACTAAACTTATAAAAATGTCAGTGTAATCTAAAAAAAGTGTGTGAGTGTTGTTTGATGAGTGTTAATAAAATTAAACTTGAATGGAAGTGACTTATGTTTTCAGATGTTTTTACTTTAAACACTAATATAATTAAGAACCAACTCCTCAATGTGATATCAAGTATGTTAACGTTGGTAGTTGAACATGACTTTGGATGATCCAACCTAAATCCAAACATACCCTAATAATGGTATCCTACGATAGTGAAAATTGCTCTATAGGTCTTTACTGGATGACTTATATATTCATGAATACTCACAGTTGTCTGCAAGTCATTCTATACTGGTGTTACAACTTCTAGGGACATGATTATAAATTCTTGTAAGTAGTAAGGAACTAAGAAAAAATAGTAAAAATTATAGTAACTCATTCAAAAGTTTTTAGAAGCATACAGATCCTGTTAAGAACCTTTAGATTGGAGGGACCTATCTGAAAACTAGGTGAAGCTACAGGGACATTCAGAGTAATTTAGCCTTATAAAAGAACAAGATCAAATATAACACAATTTCAAGAAATAATTAAACTAAAGTTGCTCACAATGATATGGTTTGTCAGAAAAGCAAGGAATACACACAATTCAATGCACGGGTAACAGAAAACTGAGGTTTTACCATTTCACTCTGTAGTTAAAATGGTACAAAAAAATCTTTCCCGTTTTACAAATACAAACTATGAAATAATATTCAAATAATCACTGATACAAAGCAGATATGCAAACCATGCATAGTTGTGGTCAACAAATTTAGTTACTACACTGAGAACCATCTGCTTGTACTTATAAAAAAACTCTCCAAGCGAACATAAACCAGCTTTAGATACAATCAAACAATTTATTTACCAATGGTTATAGAAGGCTAGAAATCATCCCTGAAATCAAAGTATGTTATGATGTACGAATGTAGTATTTATACAGTGTGATAAAATGATATGATATATGCATTATTTATTGTGTGATCTCCTCACAAATAATGGTCCAACAATCTTACAAGAGAGAATTTTTATTAGCAAAGCTGAAGTTACATACCAAATCTCCATTTCAAAAATGGAAGTATTATTTTATTTTATACCCAATACAACAATTAATAAATGAATCTAAATAATGATTCAAGACCAAGCAATTCATAATAACAGGATATTAAAGAACAAGCAAGAAACTTCACAAAACAAAGAGAGAGAAATGGGAAAAGTGAGAATAAAGCTTCCATCTGCAAACAACGCTCTTTACTAATTATTTTTTAGAAGAATATTGCATGCCGTCTCTATCAAACTCCAAGTAGTATGTACGCTTTCATCTTTGCTTTTGTCTATTTACATGGCGGCACATGCATACAAACACACATGTGAAAATAATTAGTGCAGGCTGAAGGGTACACATACAAGCAAGTACAAAGAGACACACATGTGTGCATGCACGTGAGCAAACACAACCACAGAGAAAGAGAGAGAAAAAGGACCTTCTTTAGCTCAACCTTAGGAGGAGCAGGCTCCTGATAAAAACTTGGCATTGGAGTTGCTTTAAAATTTAGACTCTTCCTAAGCTTCTTAATCTCGGCATCTTGGGTCTCCTATAAAAGGGATTAAAAGATTGGCATGATTAAATGGCAAATTTTCAATCAACATTTTATCCCAGATATCAAGTAGTCTAACCTTGGTTTTTGCTTGCAAGTTACTCTTCTCCACCTCCTTTGCCTGAATCCTTTCCTCAAGCTTATTATAGAACTGCTCACCAAAATATCAATCAAATTTTAAAACTACAAGCTTATTCAAAAGAAACCTTGACATCAACAATGTACAAGGAAATTAGTATGCAATAATTATTCACCTCTTTTCTTCTCTCAGCTCGTTCGCCACACTTAAAACTGAATCCATAATTTGGAAGTGTCCCCACCCTTTGAGGTTTGGCATCTTCATTGTTGGTACTTCTAAGAAGATTAAGGTTGAAACAAAATATACACAGCCCCATACTCAATAATAAACTTACATAACAGAGAACCAGTAGTTCCAGATTTTTTCTCACTAGGAGAAATACACAAACCCAAAAAAGGATACAAGGAAGAATCTTCTTCTCCTTGATCTTTAACCGGTCCTTTTCTCAATGATTTTGGTTTTGTCTTCTCCCTGTATCCAAAACATCAACCACTCCAGTTAAATAATAACAATAATCTATCTTTCCAGAGATGAAATATTGACAAGAAATGCAAGCATTACATACATTGACACTTCAGAAGATGCTTCATCAGACTTCAAAGGGTGCTGAGAAAAACAAAGTGAATCAGGTAATGCCTAAACTATAAACTTTATCACCATAAACAGATAAAAATTAAAAGAAGCATATTACATTCATCCAAGTTACTAAATAAAAATTTGGGAAAGCAGATATAGGTAATAATAGAGTTTACTTTGGCACCCACAGAAAAGAGAGTTTACCTTGGGCTTGGACAATTGAGTCTGCCGATCATTGAATGATCTGCTGCTTTTAATAGACTGTTTTGGGCGAGAGTCTAAAGCTAAAGTACCATTTGAAACAGATGAAGATGCTTCTTTATCTTTTCCAATTTTGCTCTTATTTACCAAACTTGCATGAACTGCACTGGAACTTGGAGCCTTTGCATTCTTATTCTTGACAAGACCCTTTGGTGCCCTTGATTGTTTTGTTTGGTCTGATATTTTCGTATCCTCTTCCTAGAATTGAGCAAATATATGAGATTCCGATAATATGAACAACTTACTGAAAGCAACTCAAGGGACACAAAATCCTCTAACCTTGGTAATAATGATCACGTTATTGCCATCGATAATGTCATTTGATTCTTTGATTTCTGCCACAAATGAGTTATCAATAGCAGCACTATCTGACTGATGGAAATTATCAAAATTTCCATTTGAAGCAACAGTTTCTGCAGTTTCAGTGACACTGGGATCTAAATCATATGGAGCACCACCATCCTCCCCAGAATTTGAAGGTTCATCATGGACACCATTTTGGTGGACCACTTCAACCCCATCAGCAGGTAAAAGGTTAATTGGATCCATCACTCACAATAGCCTACAAATTACATAGAAACAAATAATCAAGGCTTAGAAATGCTTGTACACAAGAAACAAATACATAAACACTAACACGAACAGTTTTAACCATTAATCAGCAAATTTTCAAACATGTTGTTTTCTTTCCCGTGTCCAAAAAGACAAATAGAGATTACAATATTACAAAAGACAGTTTCATCGGGCAGACTATGGTTGTAATGGCAACTTACCCACTTGAAGAGGAAAGTAAGAGTGAGATGACAAAATGTAAGACCTGTCAGTTGGTGTCATGAGTTATTTCTCCATTCAAACAGTATTCAGTAACACAACACAATGCAACCATCATAATTCCAAAGTATCAGTTAAACTTTTCCTTTTACCTTAAGTAATAAACATATAAACAGCCCCTTTTCAAAGACATGGACACTAATCAGTAACCAACAATAACCGTAATGTACATGAACAATAATCGGGGCAAAATTTTTATTCTCAATTAAGACAAAAGAAGGAGGGGGAAAGGCAATAGAATCAATGTATACATAATTGAGCGTGAGAGTCCCATATTCAAAACTTCTGCTCCGCATTTTCCTAGCAGTTACAACAATTATTAAAGTTCTTTGTGCATCAAGATATAATTAGACACTAAACCTGCAACAATTAGAGATTCATACAAATCATCATGAAGATAAACAGTGCTCAGATTCCAATCCCCCTATCCACAATCTTCCAATTCAACACTGATCTCACACCAAATTAACAATCCAATGAGAACCCAAGTTCCGTTTCTCAATACAGAACACCCCCAACAAACAAACAACCAAAACAATCTCACTCCCGATTTCACAACAAACCAGAACTCAAAAACAGAACCCCAGAAGCAAAAAATGAGATTTTTATACTTTCTGAGTCCACAAAGTCAAAATTCCGCATCAAAAAGTCTCACCTGATAATAGGGTATTCAAAACGCCATGAAAATGTAGACAGTAACCACCAGTGATGCAAGCAGTGAGTGGAAGCTTAGTGGGTGGTTGGCAGAAGAAAGAGATCTAACCCCGAGAGAAAAAAGGAACCCAGAAGGGGGATTGAGTAGAGGATCAGGATCCAAGGATCGAGACAGAGAAAGAGACAAGAACAGCAACAAGATCCGAAAGATTGGAAGTGTAGTAGATGGTGATGATTGAAGGAGTGTGGTGATCACATGATAGAGAGAAAGAGAAGGGAAAGAAGAGAGAGAAGCTTGATATGAAGGAGAAGTAGAAGGAGCGGTTTGGAAATGGGATTGAAGGAGAGGTCGCTCTCTGTTACTGGAAATGGCGAGTGAGTGAGAGACTGAATGGGTCACACAGACATAGAGACACAGAGACAGGGTCAGAGTATACGGTTTCGAAGATAAATAATTAATTAATAATAATAACAATTATTATTATTATTTTATTATTATACAAAATCTACAGTTTTTCTTTTTTAAAAATTCTTTAACTGCTTTTACTTTTCGAAAATTACCCGAGGTAAGAATTTATAAGTGAAAATTGCTTCAACTTTCTTTTATATATATATATATATATCATTTTTTCTTTAAATTTAAGATAATAAAGAATACATAGACACCAACATACGAAGCACGAATACGATAAGATATATCTTATATGATACCTAATATGTTTAAAAATAATATAATATAATACGTTATACATACATATTTACAATATTTTAATACGTAATAAATATATTAATATTATTATTTATATTCAAATTAAAATTATAAACATAAAAAATTATAAATTACTATTATCCTAAAAATATTACTATTTTATATATAAAATATTTCATTGATAAATATCAATAAAATACTATAAAATATCGGATACGAATCAAATTAAAGCATGGATGCTTTGTAGTCACCAACTAAGATAAATACATAATTTTTGTAAATACAAACAGATATTTAAGGAATTATAAAATTGAAATAAAAATATTTAAGTCTATAAAAAATTAAATTTATACATTTATTTAAGCTTTGAATATTTGTTTGTGTTAAAAAAATATTACTTTCTTTTTTCTAAGCGATTGGTAGAATAGAAATTTTGAAGTCTGCGTAATCTGGGAAAGGAAAAGTATATTTGGCATGTTTTGTTTACCCTTTTGAAAATATTACAAAAGGAAACAATATGATTTTAAATTCAATAAAGAGTAATTATATTTTTAACAACTATTTATTAATAATTTTAACATTATTCATTTATCATAAGATTCTATCTTTCTAATTTAAGTTATTCTTTGTATTCTTTTCAAGATTCAAAATAAATGGTTCATTCCTAATATTCAACTTTGAATATGCACTAAATAGTAGATTAAGATAATTCAACTAAAAATTTGATATGGGTTGAAGGTTTTTTTTTTAGTTCTATCTCTTAATGTGAAAGTATTTAGATAATAAATTGCTTTTATAAGATAAGTTATTTCTGAGGGGAGTTGGTTACTTACATTTGTTTATTTTTTTTTTAGATATGTTAGAAATAAGTTAAATGTTCTGAATTGGAGTTGATATTTCTTTGAAGTTGAAACAATTGAGTTATCAGTAATATAATTTACATATATATATATATATATATATATATATATATATTTTAACTTAAACTGAGGTATCATTAATCCCTTTTAATTTGTGCCGGTTCCTTAGTCCAAAACAAAACATGTTTATTTGGATGATAGTATTATGTAGAATTAGAAATAAGATTTATTGATTTGTAAGTATTTATGCATTCAATATTATCTTTTAATATTGTCAATTTATTATTATAATTAATGTGTGTAATTGTCAATCAATTATTACAGACATTACTTGTTATCTTATTTATTTGTAAGATCTTAATATTGTTAACATTTGCTATATATCTAAACTATTACCATCATATTAATATTGTACATCATTCTCTTATCCTCAATACATTTTATTTTTTGCATTAGTGCACTTAAGTTCTTAAGTCTTGAAGGTTCTTGATCCAATACAAACCATGGCATTCGCTGCAAATTCAAATGACAAAAATGATCTCTTATCCACTATGTTTGTCAAGCTAGACAAATACATTGTCCACTATGGAAATCATTGTTGCTTTCTATTATCAAAAGTTGCAACGTTGATGAGTATATGCTAGGGTTGAAGGAGTGCCTTTAAGAATTCACAGTCTATGCATAATCAGGAAAAATGTGCAATACTGCCTTTGACGATTGGCAGACTTATGACTCAACTCTTTAGGTGCTTAAGGAATTCAATGACTATTGAAATAACAACACATTTGTTGCATTGGGATACCTCAAAACAACTTTAGGATGAAGTTCAAAGTCTAGTCGGTGCACACACAAGGTCTTGAATCATTTTTCTTAAATCCGAGCTTTATATCATTAGAAAAGGAAAGATGAAGAGGGAAGAGTATCTGGTCAAGATGGAGAATCTCGCTAACAAACTTAAGCTTGCAATCAATCCTATTTTTAACTCAAATCTAATTATTCAAACCCTAAATGGTTTAGATTGTGAATACAATATTCCTATAATGGTCAAACTATCTAATCAAACTACTCTCACTTGGGTTGATTTGCAGGCATAATTGCTAACCTTTGAGAGTAGACTTGACCAACCAAATAGTTTGGCAAGAAAGCATGTTTATTTAGATTATAGAATTATGTAAAAACAATTAGATTTGAGTAGTTGGGAGTGTATTGTGTTGCAATTTTCTAGATTTCTACACATCTCGTTCGAGCACCAAATTGTCGCTTAGTACTGCTTAAGCAATGGTCATCGTTGTTAATACACCATACCTTGTCGCTCAAGCATCATCATAGCCGTTAATAAACACACATGCAAAAGAAATCTTCAATCACATCCTCAATATAAAAGGTAACTACATGATGTCTTTCGAAAGATTCACACTTATTAAATATTTAAACACATCTTACCAAAAACTAACACCTATCATTCGACCATGATGATTCATGCACTTACTTATCCAAGTTTGATAAATAAACTTCATTCGTTTTCTCACCGAGTGACTTGTTAATTCATGTGAAGTTAGAATACCTCTTTTACTCAATGAGCTAACATGCTTAATATCTCTTTTTACTTATCATATACTTGATAACATCATTTTTCTTTATTGTAATGTTTATTTTATTATCAAATGTTTATTTAATTAATATTTGGAATAAAAAAGGGAACGTCGATACAAGTATATATGTTTCTGGAATGGAGACGAGACAAAAATTTCATACCCCTTGAATATCGAGATGAGAATATGGATGAATTTTTAATTTAGAGATGAGGATGAGATAGTCAAACTCACACCTATCACTACTAAAAAAAATTATTTCCTGCCAATTTTGTTTTGAAATTTTTTTCGTAAGAAATACCTACAAATTTTGTTGTGAAAAAAATTTGTAAGAAATTGTTACCAATTGTCTTGCAAAATATTTTGTATAAAATATTTTTCGCAACAAATTTTGTAGGAAATACTTACAAATTTTATAATTTTGTAGAAAATAATTACCTGCCAATTAAAATTCTTAAAAAAAATGACAGAAAAAATTATTTTTTTCTAAATTTTTTGATCAAATTTAAAAAAAAATCTCATGTAATATGAGAATTTCAAGTAATGTATTTCACCTGATTATTATCCATAATTACAAGTTCTTGCTTGAATTATTGCTCTATTGCCTGAGTGTTCACATCGTTTTAGCAGTAAAGTAATTATAACATACCATCCTATCTTAGCAATGAGTGAGCACTTAATTAATATCAAATCTAAGAACTTAGAAAACAAAGAAGAAAACAATAAATATTCGTACCAACTTATATTTCACTTCATTAAAATACCTCTTTTACATCATTTTCAACCTCTTAATCCTTAATATCAATTACTTTACATTGACCCAAACTGTACCCAAAGATATAAACTTATAACATCATCCATTTAAATATATCTAACTTTCAACAACTAAAAACGAAAAGACACTTTGATTACAAGAACTAACATATTATTTATGTTTTCTTTTTCTTAATTATAAGAAGCTACCTCTTTTAATTTTTTTTTTTAATTTATTTGAAATTTTAGTTGTGTAAACTCACTCATTATCCATGTAAATAGATACTTTTATCTGTAATAAATATATAAAAGGAATAGTGTGATATAGAAAGAAATGTTAATTTTTTATATAATTTTATAATAAATGTTTATTTTTATTTGTCTTTGTAACTCCATACGCTCTTACCCTAAATAAGAGTAACGATAATACCATTTTATTGACAATTTGTTTACTTCATATGGTAACTACCTCAAAATTCAAATTTAACCACATTTTCATTATAACTTCTGAAAATATGATGTTAATATTAAACAGATATTCTTTTTCTCTCTAATCTCTATCAGGTTTAAATTTATGAATTTTCTTTTTCTCTTTCCTTTAGTGTCATCCTCCTATTCTCATATTTCTTTTTCTTTATTAAATTTTCTTGATTTGGGTGTATACCAAGTGAAAGTTTGCTACTTAATTTTTGTCGTTGTTTAATTATTCAAATTTCCTTTTCTTAACTAATACTGCTTTTTTATTCAGTCCATATTTTTTATTCCATAGTCTGTCCAATTATGAACATTCAAAAAATGATATCAATGCATCAAATTTCGTAAAAAAGGAGAAGAAATCATAATATTCCATATTAGTTGTAACTTGTAGTTGTATGAAACTTTTTACTATTATATTTTTATTTTAAAAAACAAATTTACGGATGTCTAAATTTGAGAGGATTATTTTAAAATCAAATTAACTTTACCTTTTGCATTAGAAAATTTCAATATTATGTATTGAATTTAAATTAATATCATTTTAATTATTTAAATGTCAAACAATCTTAATTAACGTTAGCTGAAAAAAAATTCGATTAAATATTTCAATAAAATTAAAACACTATTGATAAAATCTAATATTTGTGTCGATAATGAAGAAAGTAATCACTATAAACATTAATAATAATAATAATTATTAGTATTGTTATAATAATAAATGTCAATAATAAAATTCAGTTCATATTTATCAAAAGATAATACTTGTAAGGAGTTCAAAAAATATTTTTAGAAATGGTAGTGGTTTTAAAATGGTCACACGAGTATAAATAAATTTTTTAATAAATGAGTTTCATTATTATAAAACACATCATATCTCTTTAAACCATTTTTTTAGAGTTCTCTACCTTTTCTCACTTTGTATTCATTCTTTCAAAGATTTAAGACCATAGAAGTGATTCTTTCAGTGAGTTCATCCTATTGATCTGATTGGTTTCTTCGTTTGGGTAGGTAGTTTTTCTTCCCTTTTCTTAGGTCAATTTATTCTTTTCTTGTATGCAATCATCTTTTACTTGCATGTGTGTCTTGAGTCTTTTATGTGACTCTTTGTTGACCAATGATCATAATGATATAATCTAATCATTTTTGTGACATTTCAATGTGTAGATTATGAGGTTGAAGGTGGTTTGGTGTTGTAGAGCATCTAGAGTAGTCACACTAGGTGAGGGAAGTTAATTTTACCTATTGTGTTTTGTATTTACTTTGATCTCTGATTTTTTTTTAAAACTTAAATTGTGATTGTACGATGAATTGGTTTGGTTAATTTGCTAATAGTGGTGATTGAGAAGTAGGATTGTTGATAGATGTTTCTGTGTAATATGAAAATAAGGTTTTGTGTGTTGAATGTAGATTTTACTTCATAGGCTCAACTTGATTTTATGATGTGCATTGAGGAATGAAATAATGCATATTGTATCTCTAACTAAAATAAGTTGTTTAAACATGATTCTTGGTGTGGTTGTGACTTATGTGAAGCATGAGATTGGTTTTTTTGTGGTTGGAACTAACAAATTGCAGGATTTAGATTTCTGTATTATGCAGACTCGCTGAGCGAATGTCCAAATTGAGTTTGGTAGAGAGTCATGAGAGGTATGCTCGCTAAGCGAGTAGACTCTTGCTAAGCAAAAGCCAAACTCGAGTTTGACAAAGAGTTAGGGGAGATAGACTCACTGAATGATGTTGACCTCATTGGGTAAATTATCATGTAATTTGTTCTAGGGATTCACTGAGTGAGATACCTAGTCGTGGAGCGAGGGAATCTCCAAGGGATACTTATTGAGCGAATGTTTGATCTCGTTGAACATGCTAGTCAGATTTCAGGCAACATATTTATAGAGGAAATTATGTGAACTTGAGAAGATTTTAAGGATGTTTAACTGATAGTTTAATGTATGTATCTATTTGTATGAAAATGTAATAATTGTGTGAGAATAGTATGTTCATATCCAAGGTGGATTTGACATATATTTCTTTAGGGTATACATTGAAGTAAAGATTCAAGAATGAAGTTTATCCTAACACTTTACAAATCATTCAAACTCACATATAGTGGAATGAGTTAGGTGGTGAAAGTAGCAGGAGATTCTAGTTTATGAATTCAAGGTTCTTATGACGGAGGAAGGACTAACCTTGTTTATGATAGGATGAAACTCATTGGCAATGACTTTGCAGAGCAGTAGAGGCCACCACAAGTGTATAATTTCCAATGAATACATCAATGAATGTTATATGAATGATTGAGTCTAGAAGAGTCTTCTAATATGTGGTAGATAGCTTTATATATGTTTGGATTGAATTATGATATACATTGTAACATCCCTACGGGAAATTACTTATTTAAAATGAATAATTCAGAAAAAATAAATTCATCATCAAACTATTATTAATCCCAAACATGGGAAATATTCACAAATTATTCCAACTGTCAAAGATGGAATTTATAAATAGTTCCTAGCTCGAATCCTAAGCTAGCCCCTCTCTCTGTCTCAAGTGTTAGCAGAATATAGATACAAAAAGCCTTCTCGGGCTTTCCCACCCTTTCACATCTAAGTCACCATACATTAGCAAAAATAAAGAAATCAATTTCGTTCTCAGCAAGGTTTGAACACACAACCCATCAATTACCAAGCCAAGTGCATAACCTATTCAACCAATACATGTTTCATGATAATTCTTATAATTCTAGAATTATGTTATCACTCAACATATTCATTCATATTATAAAAAAAATTTAATAATAAATCAAACAACACATAACTGACATACATAAGACTCAAACCCAAGTCCTTTCACACAATCAAAGTACTCTCAACTATTTAAGCTAGTACTTTTTCACATTACAATAATTAACATTAAATGCCATAACGACTTCTACTACCCGCATTTATTAAATAATTATTTATTTAATTATTTAAATTTCTCGGGTCTTACATACATGATTATTATATAAGATTCTTTTGTAAATTAGCTTCCCCTGTTGTGTTTGTTGGTTTTGTTATGTTTTGTCTCTATTCTTTTTGCAATGATCACATCTTTTATGTGAGCAGAGAAAATTACACGTGTAGAGGCATCTCTACAGGATTAGGAGTCAGTTGTTTGAACAATTGCAAAATAGTATTTTCTAGGATGTATAGTTTTGGAATGTACATCATTTATTATTATAGTTATATCTTTTTGGGATAATTGTACTAATATAATCTATGCTATGAGTTACCTGCTTTTGAATATTAAATATGAAATGTCTTATTATAGTATTCTTATGGCATTAAAAATGGGATGTTACAATATTTTTGACATTAGTCGATAAAAAACTATTTATAATCCTAGTTAACATCAAGAAAAGAATAACATTTATTTATAATAAGAAAGAAAATATAATCCTAGTAATTTATTTAAATAAAAATAATTCCTATCAAATGAGTAAAAAAATAATTTGTGCAATGTTTCATCAATAATTCTTGAACTAAAATTGATAAAAGAATATGAAAAGAAAATCAAGTTTGAAAATATTAAGAATTTTAAATTCTTACATTATAGTTGGAATTTAAAATTATAGGTTAAACATGATTTTAGTCCGTGAAAATTGGAATTAGCCACTCTTTAAAACTCTGGACCAATTTGGTCCCCCATCTTTACAAATATGTGAATTGTTATCATGAAATACATTTGAAACACACACACATACACACATACATACAAAGACACATACAGACACACACACATACACACACACACACAAATTATGGCACATGCCTTAGCTCTCCTTGGTCCCACATAGCTCTGAATACATCATGGCTCTTACCTTGGCTCTACTCAGCCTTGCATACATATTCTCATTTTAAAATTCTCAGATCCATTGATTTTCCTTCCAAAAATCCTATGTCTCGCTTAGCGAGCACACAAACTTGCCTAACGAGACAAGGCTTGGAGTTTTAAAAATTGAAGCTTATCCAATTATCAGTCTCAGTCCCTCAACGAGCTACCCACTAGAGGTACACTTTCTTAGCGAGACCTAGCTCACTCAATAACCAGTTTCCTTTGAGCTATCTATAATCCTACAAATTTATGTTCGCTTAGTAAGGAAACTAACTTGCTCAATAACCAAGTACTTAAGAAAAAATCCAACAATTTTGTCCGGTGAGATTAGACTTGCCCAACGACCCAACCACCTTGAGCTTTTAGGATTTTTCATAAAAAAAATAATAATTTAATAGGAGTTTTACTCACCTAGCTACCCAAACCCCTAGGAGCCATTTTCACAAGGCTTGCCTAGCAAGTAGAATACTTGAGTTATCTGAAATTTAAAATTGTCACTTTGACTCATTGATTAGCTAACTCACCTAACGAGTCTACTTAATTATAGAATATATAGAATATATATATATATATATATATATATATATATATATATATATATATATATATATATATATTAGTTTGATCAATTGGCGCTAATTTGTGTTTTTATCCATTTTTCAAGACACAATAGGAACAATTCAGTTTTAAAATAGGTCACCGTGACCCAATTTATCCAAGCTAATATGCTTATCCTTAAATTATATTTCGTTCACATATAATCATTCCACTCACAATATCATATCAATGTTCAATAAACAATCAACATACTCATCATATCTCGTCATAGATTTCATCCCCACCATAATGTCATATAATATAATAATCAATTAACAAAAATAATTAACTTCTCTTACCAGAATTGTGTCGTGTGATTCTATGACAATTATAAAGCCTCGATTCACATAGGATGTAACACATGCTCACAAAAATTTTAAATCCATGATCTAAATATATCCCAATGATCACTAACAAATAGAAATTCATCTTGAACTCAAAAGAGCCAGATGCAAGCACGTTCCACCACCCTATGCAAGCATATATTTCTAAAATGACTAAAAAACAAAGTAAAATATGAATTTACTATACAATTCTTATCAAAAAAAATATTGTGCTCTAAGTCATAACTCCTATGGTAATATGTAAAATTCAAATAGATGAGATATAAATTTAAAAAACTCAGATAATATAGAGAAAGCGAAGAGAATTGTTTTTTAGAGAGATAATAACTTTTATAAAATAAAACTTGATTAATTACTTTTTCTATTTATAGTCCAGTCAATTAATAGTAAAAGTAATAAGTTAAATATCACTACTAAAAAACTCATATTTCTTGTCAATTTTGTTTTAATTTTTTTTTCTAGGAAATACTCGCAAATTTTGTTGTGGAAAAAAAAATTGCAAGAAATTGCTACCAATTTTTTGTAAAATATTTTGTAAAAAACATTTTTCGCAACAAATTTTGTAGGAAATACTTACGAATTTTATAATTTTGTAGGAAATAATTATCTATGAAGGAATTACCTACCAATTAAGACTTTTAGAAAAAATGGCAAAAAAATTTTTTTCTTACAATTTTTTTTAACAAATTTACAAGAAAAGTCCCATATAATATGAAAATTTCTAATAGTATATGTTTTTACTCATTTAACTTTTGTCAATGTTCCAAATTTTGAATTATTTTTGTCTCCAAATTTTATTGTCCTTGAAACCATACAATATTAAAATTTTGTTGATGTGACAAATGATATTGTCATATGTCAAATACATGCTAGCGTGGACACACAATACAAGAGTGTGTGCCACATGTCAATATTGATATTTTAAATAGATAATTTTAATTTTGAAGTTGCTCTGATATAAAAAAAATGGTAAATGGAATTCAAAATAAAAAGGTATTATTGTTCTTTTAAAAATAAGCAAGATAAATATGTTTTAAAAAGGTAGTATTTATTTATATATCTCATTTGTCATCCTTACTCAAACTTAAGGATTTTAATTAGATAAAATCAAGTTGAAAAATAGATCATAGATTATATGCCCTCAAAGTTTAATAAGATGTTAGTCATCATAGATTACATCACCTTTTACTAGGATACCACAATTGATCCCACGTTCTTCATACACAACTTTTCTAGCTGCACAGAAAATTTTAATAATCAATTAAAAAATATAAATTAATGAAATAAAAAAAAATTTGGACGAAAAGATTAGAGAAATAGTGAGCTCATGTGATCAACCATTTGCATTTGTTGGATTGAAACACGTGCATAAAAACTGAAGTTAAGACAATTTATTTTAGAAAAAGTTAAACCTCTTAACTGAACTTTATATGAAGTTATTGATCCAACTTTGGGTAACATTTATGAAAATTAATTTCGTCAATGTTATAAAGACCATTTAAGAAACATTCCATACCTAACAAATTAAGTAAAAAAAAAGAAAAACCCAGATACTTTTTTGTTTTTTTAACATTTTCTGTTTTTTCTTTTCCAAGAAGGGTACTTAAGTTTTGTTATTTTTTTTTAATTTTCATAAAGTCAATTAACCCATTAACAAGATTTGTACAAAATAATAACTATAAATAATTGCGATACAATCACATACACTTTTCACAAGTAATTTCTATGAAAATGGAAATTTTTGTCCTCATCTTTAATTGTTGCGCCTTAAGATCTAACGTAAGGTGCAAAATTTCCTATTTTGTATTTTTATTTGAAATAAACTTACTCAAATAAATAAAATTTGTGTCCGAAAATAAATCCAAAATAAATTAATTAATAAATCCAATGGATTACAGTTAATTCTAACATGAATAAATGAATACATAAAATATATAAGGAAAATAGTACAATACGTACACATGACATGAATAGAATGATTATAACAATGTATTATCAAAAACTAAGTCTAAAAAGAAGAACAATACAAATGCAACAAGAATATTGTAGTTAAAGTTTTAACTAATATGATTAATGATGGGTTTATTTTTCTCGTATGAGGTTGTAGTCATTGAGAAATTATGGTTCTATATATATGATATTGATCTTACACATATAAGGTATTTGACACCACTTTTTGTTGGCACAAGCAAGCTTGAAGCAAAGAATTGATAAAGCCATGTACATGAAGATCACATGTGTTTGATGAAGATTGATGAAGATCCACTCGAAAATTAAGTTTTTAGTGTGTTAAATATGGAAATAATATGTTAAATGTAATGTTTTGGTGTTATATCATGTTGATATATATGACATAGGTTAGATGTCTTGTTAGTCTTAGTGTGTCTCTTTTAATATGTTAAAATGAGTTTTAACATGTTAAAAGGCTTGTAGTATATATTTTCTGGTATGAATGTATTCAGTCAGTTGAATTATTTTTCAATCGACTAACTTTGCTTGAGTCAAGTGAAATCAACTGACTGTACAAAACAATTCAATCAACTTATTTCGCTTAAACCAGACTATATATGTTGTGTTTTCGAGAGCAGAGGCGGAATTTTGGGTTTTAGAGCACAAAACTATCATTCATCACTGGAAAACTCTCTCTCTGCAATACACAACTGCAACGTGAAGTTTGAAAATCATAGTTGATCTTGGAGGCATTTTGGCTTGTGAGTAGGTGAAGAACACATGTATGGTTGACTAGGGAGAGCCATCATCAGGTTTGGATGTTCTTGTGCCTCTGACTATTTTGCCTGATGTGATTTCAGGTCTGTAAGTATAATTCTTGTAGGGTGTGTCTAGATTTTATGTGAGTCAAAAATCTTGTGAGTTTCTTTGTTCAAAAGTGTAATCTTGGTGTGTGATTTGTAATTTTTTCTAATATAGTGGAAATTAGGCTCATGTTGTCCTAGTAAACTGGATATAGCTTTGTGATTGAGTGAACCAGTATAAAAACAACTGTACAATTCTCTTTCCCTCATCTCACTCACTTCGAATCACTTTAAAAACTCAAAGAAAACCAACTAATCCATTCTTTGTTGTGCGTTAATGCGTTCTTGTGTAATCTGAGGTTATATACCTATTAGAAATATTGATTGGAATAAGTCTTGTATGTAAAAGTTTGTTGTTTGAGTTAAATCTGTGAATTCTGCATTCTGAAATTAGTCTGCTGTTTTGTTTTTTGACTGATTGAAAGTGTATTGGTATGTAGCTTTTACATTCTAATTCTTCAGTAACCCAAAATCTTAAAACAATGAGTTCATTTTTGTTATAGTTATATGGTCAATCAGTCCCTTGATACCACTAATGGGTTTATTTTTATATGAGGGTTGTAGTTATTGAAAAATTATGATTCTGTATATATGACATTGGTCTTACACACATAAGACATTTAACACCACTTTTAACTCAAAACCTTAAAACAATTGGTTCATAAATCTTTCATCTTATATAGTATTTAACTTTGTCTATTCTATCAATGTGAGACTTTCACTCACACTTGAATTATTTCCAACAATTAATTATATTTAATAAGTCTTATTTTGTCAATTATATTACATTGTTTCAAGAACATTTAAATTCAAGATTTTGTTTAAGAAAATCACACCCAATATTAATGTGAGCAATGTTTCCATATATGTTATTTTATTTACTAAAGAAATAATGACGAAGCAATAATCGACCCATTCAAAAAATGAAAAATAAATGAAAAAAAGTAAAGTACACAAAGTAAAACAAAACTAAAAATAAAACAAATAAATAAATTTAGATTTTTTTAGAATTTTTGGTGCTATGTTTTTAGCATATCTTTAAAATATATTAATTTTAATACATTACATTTTTTTAATATATCAAAATTAATATATTTTAAAAATACATTATAATTAGAGAAACAATGCAAAAAATCTAATAGGGAATCTGAATTTTAAATAAAAATGTTGGAAATGAACCCAGTTTTCACATTCAATTAAATAAATTTTTCATCAATTACAACCTTTTTGTGGTGGAAAAAAATGCAATTTGGCTTTTTATACATTCAATAAATAAATAAATAAATAAATAAGGAAAAAAAGAAATTGAAATTGAAAAACAAAATAACTATAATTGAAAGGTGAGTAGGATGTGGGGTTGTCCATATTGATTAGATAGGGCCAGTTGGGTCAGACAATGTTTTAGTTTAATTTAATTTAACCAAAATTGTATTCTAGGGTTTGTAATAGGAACGTGATTAGACACATACTTTTTTAGCCAAGTTGGGTACCTCATATCAAAGATAAGGATCCACACTGTGCCACCAACACTTCTGTGTCACCAATGTTGATATCTTTCAAATTACATGTAATTAAGTGAGTCTATATAAGATTATACCCATTTATAAGATAGGTTAAACCAATAGATGAAACTAAACTATACTATACTATACTCATTTACAAGATAGGTTAAGGTATACACTAAGTTTATCTTTTTAAATATAGTCCAAAATGTAAGAGATATAAACGGTGGTTAATCTAAAATTTGATACGAATTTATTTAAGAGCATCTAATACTTAAATATAATTACTATGTAAATATTTTAGATTTAATTAATTTTCAAGTCCTAATAAATGTAGAAATTTTAAGTTCAGTCGTAATAAAATTTTATGGTCTATTATTAAGTTCTGAATAAATTTATATTTTTTAATTTAATTCTTACTTGTTTAATTTTTTTTAAGTGGGTGATGTCAATTATGTTGTTAAGTGATTGTTATTTTATCTTGTTATCTTGTTAAGTTGTCGTCGGATATTAATTTATTATTTTAAAATTGTATAGTTTTGGAAATTGATGAAGGTGTATGTGGGATGTGCACCTCATTAAAAGTTGAGAGGAAAATTCAATGCTTTGCTTCGCGACATGGAGGAGGGGAGTTCAGAAGAGTATACGGTAGCTTCTCATTTTATAAGTCCACTTAATAAAATTATAAAATTAATATAAATTATAAAATTATAAAATTATAAAATTATAGAATTGTAGACTTATAAACCATAGAACTATAAAATTATAAAATTATAAAATCATAAATAAATATTTGAGAATAATTCAACGAGGTGATGTGATAACATGACCATTTAAGAGTTTAAAAATAATTAAACATAGACTTAATTGAAAAAAAAAAGTAGATTTTTTTGAATACTTAATAGATTATAAAATTGGATAATGATATTTTAATTCACTTTTTTTTATTCATTTTTAACATACCATTTCAATTACACTCAGATCATCACATCACATTACTAAAAAAAATCAAGATAAATGATTTAAAGATAATAAAAATGATGAATTAAAAATAGATAAAAAAATGGATTAAAATATTATTATCCAATAAAATTTTATTAAGAATTCAATTGGAAGTTTTCAAGTTTAATATAGAGTTATAAGTCAATATTTTATAATTTAAATCACTTAATTATATAAATATTTTTAAAAGTATTAACTTGTTATTTAATATCTCTAATTTGGTAAATTGTGCAGTAACATTATTACCAAGCATATCACTGGTTGCCATATAAGCAAATAATTTGTCTATGTATAAAGAAGTTTAGAATCCTCCTAAGAAAATAAAACTTTTCAAAATAAATAAAATGATCATTAAGAGAAAAAAAAACTATATATATATATATATATATATATATATATATATATATATATCAAAATATTTATATCACTATTACATGCATCATCATTTACTTATATGTTACACATTATTATAATAGGTGCGCACCATAAACACACGAAGGATGGAATAAGTTAGTACGTTTAAAAGATTAAAAAAATTGTATATATTCAACAATTTAACATTCATAAATATCTCAAATTAACTTTATCATCTTAACTTCTACGAATCAATATTTTTATTGACTATTTATTAAGAATAATGATATTTTAATAAATTTTATTTATTTATTTTTAATTTATCACTATCATCTTTCAATTATCTATTTCTTTTAATGATAATTTAAAGATGAGATTGGAATGATAAATTAAAAAGTTGATAAAAAAATGATTTAAAATATCAATTATTCATTTATTAAAGCAATTATAGTAAAAAAAAATTGTTTTGAGAGGTATTTTCGAACCAGAACATCCATTCCAGAAGTTGTTTTTTTCTTTTTTAAATAACTCAAACAACTTTTTCCCTATGATTATTTTTTTCCAAATTTCCTTTCTCCTTCAATCCTTCACCTATCATCACGAATGAAGATTTTTCCCTCAAGAAGAAAATGAAGCAAGAGGGAGGGAGGTGCAGAAAGTAGTAGCCATTACTCTGTGTTTGTTTAATGCAACAAATTAGTACTCTCCCTGTTAGTTTAACTAGAAGCAGGTTTTGGGGAGAAGTCCTCTCTACACACACACTCAATAGATTCTAACTTTTGATTATTTTTTTAATTTCTTATTAAATCTTTTAAAAAAATACAACAATTTGCTTTTTTAGCAATAAAATTGATCGGGCGAACTATAGAATATATCATATTATAAGTTGGCTGAGTTATGTTTGTGCAAGGAAAATAAAAATTGGTTTGATAAATGAAAACATCACACTTTTTTAAATATTTTATTAAATTATCAGGTTTATGGTTTTTACTATACAATTTTTAAGTTTTCATTGCTTTTAAAAAATAAAAACATTTTTTTGTTATTATTGCTTTATTTTATAAACTCAATTATTCTATTACCGGTAAGATATCTTCAAATCAACTTTAGTCTAATTAAAGTATTAATATACTTTAGATTGTTTAACTAAATTTATTAAAGTTTAATTTGGATTAACTATACGAAGTAATAATTCAATTTTTTTTTTCTTTTTCCAGTTTTTGTTTCTATCTTTGATAAGTCAATATCTAGTTTTCGCCATCTTCTAAATAAGACAAATCAAGATGTTTAGTATTCCTGCCTCATTTATTGGGTCAGCAACAAAAACATGCATAATTGACCATTTTGTCTCCCCAATTCATACAATTAAAATTGATTTTAATATTTACTTGAATATCTCGTAAAAATAAAATAAAATAAAATTATCCTTCATAAAAAAATACAGAAAGCAACTTCTAGGTTTTATATTTACTTCTCTGCAGTTTCCCTATTTTCAGTTTTCGTCTATTGTTAAGTTTATCAGTATTATTTTTTTTTAAAGTGATTTTATACTAGCAGACAACCTTTTTGGAAACAATTTTCAAAACTTTTTGACAATAAACTTACCATTTTCTTGTATATAACTAAAGCTTAAAATGAAAATAACTATGAAAACTCAAAAAATGAATTTTAGTAAACTATTTTTATAAATTTAAAAAGTATCAAAGTTTATTAAGAGTTAAGACTAATAGTAGTTTATTGACATCTACTAAAAGAATAATCTAGTAAATAAGATAATTTATTTCAAATTTAATAGATTTTTATGACACAATTAATATGATCTTTCAAAAAAAAACTAAATAGAAATTACTTATTATACTTATAAAGATATGTAGATATCATGCATTGATTGTGAATTATTTGTTTGATTGATAGTAATAACTAATGCATTTTTATGATTCCATCCTATATACACATTCTCATTATTTTATGAACTTAAATTTCACATTATATTTATGGACATTTCAATTATACTTGTCAAAGCACTTCCCACTTCAAGTATAAACTACTTTCTGCATCTAGGGCTGCTTGTACCTATACTCACTCAAACCTTTTTAGTTAAACATGCATTGTTAAACTTGAATAATCAACATTTATATTAAAATTTGTAGGACGAAATAATTTATTTTTTGTTTAAATATTACATGTATTTTTTTTTTTGGGTAGAAGTAAGTTTATTACAGTAAATTTTGAAATTGAATATTATTTATTAATCTAGAACAGTTCCGTATTGGTTAGTGTATGTTGGCTATTAACTTTAGTTTTGACTTTATTTATTTATTTTTTTATATAACTTTGTAAACCTCATTGTAAGCCTTTTTTTTACTCTTGTGATGTGACTACTGGCAGAATATTATCAGCACAGGAAGCCGCGACTTCCCCAAATTTTTGAATTTTTTTTATATATATTTATATCTTTTTTAAATTATAATTATATATTATTTATATTAAGTTTATATTATAAAAAATAATAATAAATAAAATAAAAAATTTAATGGAAACATTGATTTATAAAAGAAATTAGGGTTTTTTTAATAAGATTTTTCTACCATGTTATAAAAGTGTGTGAGGAGAAAAAGAAAATACAAAGAGATAAATTGAAAAACAGATGTTGAAGAACACATATTAAAATTGAAATATACATTTTTTGTATGATCTCTTACATATCAAGGTATCTTATAATGATTTATATATGTTAGATTTATGATTCTTGTTAGGATGTTTATCCCAAATTAGTATAAACTCTAATTATGATTTTAGGAATTCTCTTATGAAAATGCTATGAACCTTAATTATATTTTTTCCCAAATTAGTATAACCCTTAATTACGAAATTTAGGAATTTTGTGTTTTTCTGCCTATGGTAAATTTTTTAAAGTTTTGAATTTATAATTAAAGTATGTTTTGCAATGTGATAATTGTGATTTGTGAATATAAATTTTATCTTTTTTCTAAATAGGTGAGAAGTAATAAATTTATATTAGAAAGATTATCATAAAAAGTAAAATAATTGATTCTTTTTCTGAAGGAAGAAGGTTTGTGATAAAGATGAAAAAAAAATGCATATACGTTAACTAAACTTGAGAAATTTCGTGAGAACCAAGAATTCAAGATGATGAAAAATAAATCTCTAAAATTCCTAGAATTACATATAATGAATTTAAAAATTCATTAGAACGCGATCCAGGAAAAGTGTCCTCAAATTTCACAATACCCACCCAATCAAATTGATGAGGTACGAATGACTTATCTAAAATGGTATTCATGGTTTGATATCATGATATAATAGCAAATGATAGTCATATTTTTTTGAATTCTACTATTATGTGTGCTTATTTTAAGCATAAAAAATGAAAAGAAAAAATGAAGAGTTTTTTTTTTAAACTAAAAAAAATTATATATATATAAAAAATTTAATTTGATATCCCTAAAATTTTTATCAAAGTTCTGCCACTAGATGCATATTAAGAGTTACTTTGACACTAATAAGGGTGAATAAAATTTGAATTTGAAATCTAATGTATATTAATTTCAATGTATATTATTTGAAGTTTATTTAAATGAATTTATTCTAAATTTAAATCTATATTTTTAGATTTTAAGTCAAATACACTTAATTAAATTGTGATTGGATATTTTTAAAATTTTGAAAATTCAAAATCAAGGTGCATCTATATTGAATCAAGGCGACTGAGAATTACGTTGAGTCAAGACGATTGAGGACTAGATTAAGCTAATTCATTCCAACTCCAAGGTTGAACAAAGTTGAGTTGGATCAATGGTTGAGTTGGATCAAAGGTTGAGCTGAATCAACCTAAGATGAAGGTTGAGCCAAGTCAATCTTGGTAGAGTCGAGTAGGCCCGAATTGAAGGTCTAACTGTAAAAGCCCATTTCTTTTAAAACTCAAATGCCGTTGCCTCAATTTTTAAAAACATAAAACCTCTTTTTCTCTCTACACCAACCTTACTCTCCCCTTCCATTCAATCTTGTTCCTTTATCTTTCTCATCTGATCTTCATCTTCTTGTGAATCAAAGGCCAGATTTGGGATCGTGGCAGAGTCCTTTTCGAATCCACTTGAACAATTTCTTCATCCGCATAAGTATAAAATCCAACCTTCTTCTCCTCTTTCAGTTTGGGGGTTGTTGCATACAAGGTTCCTTGAATGCATGTGGTTCTTGGGGGATTTGTTTCTGCTTTGTTTTTTACTAGAGCCTCATCCCTTTATATGTTCCTTCATTTTGGCTTCTCTAGGTTGATTTGGGGTTTTGGTGCTCAAATCACTTGGAGTTTTCTTCATTTCAATCTTGGTTTACACTAAAGGTAAGGAAAACTAAGTTAAATCTTATGGTTTTTCATACTTTGCTTGTATTGATGGATCTGATGTGGTGTGAGTATGACTAAATGTATTATGTTTTGTTTGATTGATAATTATCCGTAGATTATGTATGTGACTCTGACTATGCTAAAGAAATTCTCTCTATGAGGCTTCAATTTGAGTAATCCAACATTTATTGAGTCTAAAATCATGAAATCTATCATCATAAAGATGTTTTGAACTAAGGATTGGCTTGAGGAATGTCAGATTTCACAAATAAAGCTCCAAGAGGAGTTTTTGCGATATGTGGTGGTGCTAGGAAGCATTGATGGTTCAATGAGCGCCTGTTTTGGAAACCTAAAACAAAGAGCACTGCATGTGCGGCACCAAGAGTCACCCTTTCATCGTCGGGCGTCAGTTTGATAGTGGTTCATTGTCTCGTTGGCATTGGGCGTTACCTAATTTTTTTCGCATTGCGTCCTTTTGGTAAAATGAATATTCTTTCTTCGTTAATTGTCAGATCAAGCTGAAATTTTAACAGTTGATCCTAGACACGTGATTCTTCACTTTGACCAGAGGGATCTTTGTTTTTGAAGTCCGTGGTTAGAGAAATGATTTTCACCATTTTTGGTGTACTTTATGTATGTTTTTTTTTTAGATTATAGTTGATTGAGATAGAATTATTGATATGTGAATATGTAAATATGATTAAGGATGTATATAATTGTGAAAGTAATTAATTATGGTGAAAGTATTATTGTGAAACTGTGAAGATAATGAGTTTGTTAATGTATACGAGTATTGTATGTGTTTGATGTAATTCCATGGGTTTCATGGGTAGATCCTATGGTGGTGTTATCTTAGTTATGCATCGGACTATAGATTTAAGTAAGGTGATATCCTGAAACTTGATCATTCACACTAAAATAGAGTAGAATTGATTTTGTGGTGAGAGTAGGAGAAGGTCCTAGTCTATGGTAGGATAATGACCTTTGATAATGATAAATTAACCTTGTGTGTGGTAGGGTGAAACTCATTAGTAATGGCTCTACAAAGCAGTAGAGGTCACCACAAGTGTAAGTCTTCAATGAATTTGATTTCAAATACATGTGTTCAAATAATTAAATTTAGTGTTAGCTATTTAGGTGCAATTATAAGAATTACGTTATTAAAAACTTGAATAATCAACATATGTTCAAATTTTTAGGATGAAATAATTTAATTTTTGTTTAAATATTACATGTATTTTTTTTTTTGTAGAAGTAAGTTTATTACAGTAAATTTTGAAATTAAATATTATTGATTAAGCTAGAACAGTTCGTATTGGTTAGTGTATGTTGGCTATTAACTCTAGTTTTGACTTTTTTTTTATATAACTTTGTAAACCTCATTGTATGCTTTTATACTCGTGTGATGTGACCTACTTTGTTGGAATGGATGCATAAGAGTTAATTTGATACTTAATTTGAATTGTAAATTTAAATCTATATTATTTGAAGTTCATTTAAATGAATTTATTCTAAATTTAAATTTAATCTATATTCTTTTAAGTTTATTTAGATGAATTTATTATATATTTAAATCTATATTTTTAAATTTACGTAAAATATACTTAATTAAATTGCGGTTGGATTTAGATTAGATAGTTTTTAGATTTTGAAAACTCAAAATTAAGGTGTAACTAAATCGAGCTAATGGTGAGGACTAAGTTAAGCCAAGGCGGTTGAGGAATAGATTAAGCCAAGTTAATCTAACTCCAAGGTCGAACAAAATTGGCTCGGATTGAAGGTTGAGCTGAATCAACCCAAGATGAAGGTTGAGTTAAATCGACCTTGGTAGAGTTCAGTAGGTACGAATCAAAAGTCTAACTGAGTTAGTCTGGGATAAAGGGTCAATTAAAGTCAGCCTGGGAGGAAGGTCAAAATGTGTCAGCCCAAACTGAAGATCGAGGCGAGATGACCTGAGTCGAAGGTCTAGATGAGTCAATCTGTGTCAAAGATTGAGACGAGTAGCTTGCACCAAAGGTTGAGATATGCCTACCTTGGTCGAAGGTCAAGGCGAGTTGGTCTGGGTCGGAGGTTGAGGTGAGTCAGCATGGGTTGAAGGTTGAGGTAAGTCAACCTGGACTAGAGGTCGAGGTGAGTCAACCCAGGTTGAAGGATATAGTCAAGTCAACCTAGGTCCAAGGTCAAACCAAGTCGGTCCACCAAATGTTGATTCAAGTTAGCCTTAATTGAATGTTGGGCGAAGTTGGCTTGACCGAAGGTGGAGTTAAGTTGACCTAGATTGAAGGTCTAGCCAAGTTAGCTCAAGTCAAAGGTGTAGCAGAGTCGACCCCAATCGAAGGTGGAGTTGAATCAACCTCTACAAAAGGTCGAGTTGAATTGGCCCCAATTGAAGGTCGAGCCGAGTTAGTCCTGACCGAAGGGTTAATTCAAGTCATTTCGTGCTCAAGGTCTTACTAAGTCATCATGAGCACAAGGTCAAGCCGAGTTGGCATGGTCCTAGGTTGAGCCTAGTCAACTCAAATCAAAGTCGATTTGAGTCGACCCAAGCCTAGGTGGAGTTGAGTTGGCACATGCCCAGGTCAAGTCAAATCGGTCTAGACCTAGGTTGACTCAAATCAGCTCTAACTAATGTTGAGGTGAAATGGTCGAGATCTAAGTTGATTTGAGTCAAACAAACTCATTACAAGTCGACTTAGTTCTAGGTCATACCGAGTTAGTTTGACTCTAGGTCGAGTAAGTCATCTTGGATCATGTCTAATAGATCTAATATTTAGGTATATCAAATCTATCTCACTTGAATTAATCTAATAGACATAATTCAAATCAGTTATTTAGTTAAAATGCATTTAAATTATAAATTCAATCTTTTATTGGATGTAGACCAGATTTTAAAAAATTCGATCCATAACCACCGTTAAAACCTTAAACATTAAATACACTTCAAATTTAACATATTAACCTGTAATAGTTTTTTTTTGTTTTATGGAAATAGTACATAAACATTATCTACAATAATACTTATTAATATTATGGTTAAAAAAATTATCAGCTACAACTAATCACAGTTAGTTTTACAAATTACTTTTGGAAAACTGGTAATCAGAGTGCATTTCTTTAGATATGTTTAATTATAACCTATTACCATGGATTCAAGTTCAGACATTTGACACTAATGTCCAAAATATAACACTATGGGAGAATACATACATTTTATATATATATATATATATATATATATATATATATATGTATGTAAATATTTATGTGTGTATATGTATCACCTTAAACTGGATGTAAATATATCACTACATAAAAGACAACTTCAATTATTGTGAACAATAGCTTTAGGCATGTCACCCTTAAGATTTGATGGGCAACCCAATCCATAACTCCTATGCAATTCAATAAAGATTGAACTTTGGGGTTGGACCAAAAATATATTCGAGTCTTCTCTTGCAAAATCAAAACTCCACAGTTCTATTATTTCAGTACCAATAATTGATATCATTTACAACTTTTACCTCATTTTTCTGCATCCTTATTATGCGTACACGTTTCAAAAGTATTACCCCTAGATCAAAAGAGAAACAAGCGTTATCCAACTTCAGCTCTTAAAAAAATATACCTTTTTCAGAACTAGAAGCAAATATTTTGGTCTTCACAAACACGTAGAGAAGGTATATATCACAAAATTTGAGACACTCAAACAAAATTTTCAAATGATGTATGGAGGTGATCCTGCACTACAAGAATAATTGACTTATTTTTCTTCTGCAAATTCAACTAGAATAACTAATCAATTTCCTCAAGAACAAACTAAAAAGGAACAAAAAAGTGCACAGACACTGTCATCTTGGCCCTGAAAGCCTAACAGCAGAAAGATTAGCATCACTGTTACAATCTGATGGTCCTGAAGAAGTACCAGCATCACTATATGAGTAAAACTGAGAACCAGGCACAGAACAAGTTGGTGGCTTAGAAACAGTGCATAAACCCTCTAGCATTTGGACAACTTTGCTCATACAAGGCCTCAAAGACATGTCTTCTTGTATGCACCACAATGCAACTTTCACAGCAGTTTCAACCCTCTCATCATTTTCATCAGTTTCCACCTTTGAGTCAACAATTTCTCTCACCTTCCCTTCTTCCATCATCTTAAAAGCAAAATATGGGAAATGGGATTTCTCTGAAGTTTCCCTTGGATCATAGTTTTTCCTCCCTCCAATGATCTCTAGTAACACCATGCCATAGCTATAAACGTCACTTTTCTCTGATATGGCACAGTTTGTGATCCATTCAGGTGCAAGATACCCTCTTGTGCCTCTAAGTGTTGTGAAAACATGGCTTTGTTCCCGTGTCATGAGCTTAGCTAAACCAAAATCAGAAACCTTGACCAAGAAGTTATCATCTAGAAGCACATTTTCTGGTTTGATGTCACAATGGATAATCTTTGAGTCACAATCTTCATGGAGGTAGGCAAGTCCTTTTGCTGTTCCAAGTGCTATGTTATACCTTGTATCCCAATCCAACACAAACCCCTCTCTGTGCTTGTTGAATATCCATTTATCCAATGATCCATTGGCCATGTACTCATAAGCAAGAAGTCTATGAGGCCCTTCAGCACAGAACCCTTTAAGCCTTACTAAGTGGTGATGATGAATTCTCCCTATAATGCTAACTTCAACCTTGAACTCTTTCTTCCCTTGCCCAATTCCTTCCAACTTCTTCACTGCTAGTTGAGTACCATCTGGTACAACTCCTTTATAAACTGATCCGAAACCCCCTTCTCCTAGCTTCACTGAGAAGTTACTTGTTGCAGTTTTTAGATCATTGTAGCTGTAACGTATTGGCATGCCGGTTAAACCCTCCAAGAAACTCTCATCTTCTGAAAACTCTTCAGGAGACTCAGGCAAATCTTGCTTTTTCCTGAAACATCTATGTGCCACAAACAGCATACCACAAATGACAAACAATGTTGCTATCACAATGATCACAACAACTATTGCCTGCAAAGTGCTGCTTTCACTGTCTCCATGGTCTCCATCACTAGATACCACCTTAATGTAGGACACTAAACCAGAATCTTCGACAGATTTCTGAAAGCTTCCAATCCAGTCCAATAGGAAACAGTTCCCTGAACTGCTGTTGAAGAAGAAAGCAAGGCATGAGCAATTTGCACTGCAAGAGGTTTTGCAACCAATCAAATCAGTCTTCGAAGAGGGTGGAACAAACCCAAGTGCAAAGTAATTGAGTGGATCATCAGCTTTGAGGAGCTCTAAGGTTCCTTTTGAGCTGCAAGGAGAGACAAACCCGGGTTTGCAATTAGGACTAGAGCTAAGAACAGAAGGGCAGGTGCATTTTTTGCCACCACTGCATATGTAATAGGGATCACAAGGTTCTGGGGTGCTGCAAGAATCTTGTGGTATTGTTATTGGTGAAACAACAATTTCTCTTTGGAGACTGGAGAATGTGATGAGGCCGTCACTCCCCAAAACTAGAATCCAAGTACCATTTGAATCTGATTTTTCAGCAATATCAAATTGCCACAACAAGGACTTAGTTTCATCAAAGAAACTCCAGAAGCTTGCATTAAGGGTAGCTGAAGCCACCACGCCACCACTCTTGTAGATGATTTTTTTGCGGCTATCATCCTTCAGAGACCAATAAGGCTGTGGAGTTTGTAAACCAGTAGAGAGAATGGCATTGCCAGATTCAATCTGAAGAACATAGGTCAAATTGTTAGGACCAGGTTCACTGATAAGCTTCATTCCCTCAATGAACTCCTGCATTGGCAACAAGGTATCTGCTGGGTGGCTGAAACTCTGCCAAATCACATGACTATCATTCCTTAGCAAAACCAAGTTTCCGGTGTCTTTCAATTCCATTGAAGACACATTCTTGCCTTCTGTACCTGTAGACCACACCACTGTTGATCCTTTAAGCAAATAGAGATTACCCTTTTCATCAAACACAAATTTATCAGAGTTGGAAACAGGAAGACCCCTATTTGCTACCCAAACCACTTTGTTGCTGTCCATGTGAACTATTGCCAATAGAAACAATGTGATGTCATTTGCAGTGGTGACAAAGCCAAATCCAAAATCTCCATTGTATGAAACAAGCAAAATACCGTTCTTGTCAATCCAATTCATCTGAGAACCTTCAATCCCCGGAGAAGCTTTTCCAACCTTGAGAATACTAGTCAAAACTACTTCAGACGAAAGAAGGACACACAACAAAAGGGTATGCATAACACAGAAGATAGACCACTGTTTTCCCATGGTTTTCCTCCGAAACCCTGTTACCCTTTGGGGAAATTAAATCTCACGAAGGAGAAAAACAAAGGCAAGAAACTAGGAATCCATTAACAAGAGAGAAGAGGGTTGAAATTGAAAGAGGCCGTAACAATAACATCCTTACAATCATACAAGTCTAACGTGAGCCTGAAACAAATGAAATAATGAAAATGAAAATGAAATATGGCACAGAAAAAAGTGGCAAATGTAAAAGTATCTGAACAAAGAGAAGGCAAAAACTTCCTCTGTTCACACTTGACCGACTCAGCCACGCTTCAATCAGCTGAATTCCATTCTTTATTCATACCTTGTGAAATGGAAGAACAATATTGAAATTTGGATGAATGGAAGCTATGTTTTTCTGGAAACAGAAGCTAGAAGATGGGAAAAAAAGCCACTTTGAGAGAAGACCAATGAGAAGAGTGTAAATGGGTGATAACAAGTAGTTGGCAGTGCATTTATTTGGTTTGATTGTGACAAATTAAAGAAGAGAAATAGCAGAAGGTGGTAGGAAAGTAGCATGTGAATTGGAAAGAAATGATAATCAATGCTAAACTGTGCATCAGTTGAAGCAAATCAAGACAATGAATGGAGAAGTACAATATTATGAATATAATGATATATGTGTCAGTTATGAGTTCATGACTGTGTAAGCTTTGGCACTTAGAAGCTTTTTGTGAATTGAGTCAAATCAATTCAATGGATGGATCTGTGTTTTGCTTTTAATCTGTTTGTGTCAGCTTGATGCACTAGGAAGAAACTTTTATGTGGAGCCAAACAAAAAATGAGTGGACCCAATTGATCGACCTCAAATAAGAGATATGCGTGTAAAGGGTGTTGTAGACTTTGGATACAGATGAAGTTATTTCATATCTTTACCAAAATTTTTCATCTTTGGCCAATACAACCTTCTTCTGATTTTAGTTAAGAGTATTTTAAGCTGAAAATAGTTAACACTATGGATTAAGTTTTAAAAAAGGGAACAAGTTAACTAGTCTTGAGATTTAGAAGAGTTAATTGGTCCTCTTATTTCTTATATATTAATTCAAGTTAAATAGGACGTGGAGCTACATTTGATCAAAAAAATTGAAGTTAAATTAATAAAAAGTTACATACAGTCTTGAATGGTTTAGTTAAAGTAAGATGTTCGTGAGGATTTTTGTTTGGATACGGCAATAAGTAGCTATAAACATGAATTATGGAATTATATATAAATAATTAGCGTGAAAAATTGGTGATAATAAATTCATTTCAAATAGTTCTGTATATATATTTTTTATTATTTAAATGTAACCTATAAGACCCATTTTATTTAGGGTAAAAAATTTGAATTTATATTAAATGAAAAATGAATATATCCTTTTAAAAATGTCTATAAACAAATTTAAAGTAACTTATCATTAAGACTTTATATTTCTAAACTTATTTATCACTTGACTTCTCTAATATTTAAAATCGATCATTTAGCTTTTTATGATAATGTTTTACTTGAGCTGACAGTAAAAAGTAAATTAAGATAGTTCAATTAAAATCTTGATATAGGTAAGTTCTTGTTTATCCAGTCATGTCTCTTTTCTTCATGTTTGAGTTTATGGGATTTTTACACTCCATTTGTCTAAATCAACTTTGGGAACAAGAATGTAATAGTAATGTGATCTAGTAGATAGATGTTGATAGTTCAGGTTGAAGCTTTAGAGGTTCTACTCAATTACTTTGAAAATTTTTGGGTGTTAAGTTGTTTTTCTTGGCGAGCAGAGTTCATTACTAAATATAATTGTTTTGAGTAAGATGCGTTGTAGGGTTGTTCAACGGTTTGGAAGGTGTAAAACAAATATATAAAATGAAATATTTTATATAAAATTTATTTTTCGAACTTTTTTTATGTAAAATTATTTATTAAATTGTCATAATTAATTTCATTTAACATTTTTTTTATAGATAATGGGACTAATCAGTTTAATCTTGTATAATCTAGTAACTTTAATTTTTTAACACTAAATAAAAAAATTAAAAATATCTTCACATATTTTAAATTGTTTAAATCTATTTTGAAATGTGGTAATTTCTTTATTTACAATATACATAAAGTAATCAATTTTAAATGATTTTTTAAGAGATTTTATAATTTCATTATGAACATTTTCATTAATTATTATTATTTTCTAATTATTTTTCTTATTTGTTTTTATAAATTTATTTATAACTCCTTTTTGTGATGTAATTAAAGTCTCATTTCTTCTCTTATTTTGGATTTTCGAATAGTTGATTCAAATTTTCTAGTTGACATATATATATATATATATATATATATGAAATAAAATATTATGATATATAAAACACTACTAAAGATAGATATATAAAACATAAAATGAATGAAAATTAAAATAATAAAATCTGGTTCTGGTTGTAGTATCTTGAAGTCTCAAGTCTTTTTTTCGTTCTCAAGTATCAACGTGTTCACAAACCGACAAAGTTGTTTATTTTAAGATTAATCATTAATAAAATAAAAATAAAATTATTGTTCTTCTCAACTCAACAATAAGTCTTTTTTTTTTTCTAAACTTGAATTATTTTTCTATAGAAAACTCAACTTTAAATTATGCTTCAATTAGTCTATTCTTCACCAAAAGACTAAACCATAACCTAATTAATAGTTTTGTAGAAAAATTTAGTTCCTCATGAAGATATATGCAAATAAATAAATAAATACCTCTCAGAATTCACGAATCGAAAAGTACCAAAAACAAAATTGGACAAAAAAAACACATTTCTAATTCTAATACAAATATAAAACGTAATAACAACAACACAAATAGAAAGAAAAAATCATACTAACTGGAAATGAAGAAAAAATTGGTACACAAGAGCAACATGAGATTCAAGAGATTTAAGGAATGTAATATGTCAAAATCCTACAAAAATGACTCTTAGGAGAGAAGAAAGGAAAGACAGACAAGATAAGTCACACAGAGATAAAAGAAAAAAACAAAATCCAAATTGATTATAAAAGAATAAAGATAACTAATCATTCTCTTTCTTGTAAAAAAAATTATAATTTACTAAAAAAAATGTTTTAACTCATTAATTATTATTTTTACTACCAATAAAAATTAACATGCACTAAGAATAATTTAAATAAATTTTATTCCCAAACATGAACTTATAATAATTTAATATAGCTATATTAGTATTAAATAATTTTTTTAGGCCTTTTTTTTATCTTAAACGTAATTTTATAATTAGTTTAATAGAAGTATATTAATTAGTACTAAAAAACTTTTGAGGCCTTTTTTCTTAAACATAATTTTATAATTAATTTAATAGAGAAATATTAGAGGTAGAAAAAAATTGGAGGCCTTATTTTCTCAAAGGTCTAAAGCGAGTGCTTTACTTGCTTTGATTTGAGCTTACCCTATATGTTGGAATTGTATCAAATATTGTGAAATTGAAATTGTATTAATTGAGAATAAAATATACAGGAGGTTAGTTTAGAAATGCATACATTTCTCATTACCTTGAATTTTGGCTAAATTACAATTTTGGTTTACTGATATTCGTTATCTAGTTAAGTTGAAGTAGACAATGAGTTTACTATAATGGTTTAAATCAGATAGAATGGAGAATTGAGGAGAGAAATAATGTGTTGTTTGATTGCTATTTTTTTTTCATGTCACGTTTGAGCACTAAGTTGTGTCTCTAGAGAAACAATTATGTGGTGATCATCATTGTTTGCATTGAGTACTATCGATTAAGCTTATGGTGTCTCAAGTGGAAATTCTCTTCGCTCAAGCTATGCGTTGAGATTTGAGCAAGAGAGATGCCAAAATATTTCTTTTTCCTCTTGAACTTTCATTGCTCATGCAATGAAGAGTTAAGAGTTTTGGAGTTGTATTTTGAAACTTGGTGTCTCATATGCAATAAGTTACAATGCTTAAGCAATGATGTAGCGCTTGAGTGAGGGGGATCAATATTGATTCCCTCTATTATTGAATATCGGTCACTCAAGTGATGAGTGAATGCTCAAGCAATGAATGGGCATTCAAGGAAGAGATATCGTAGTGATTATCTCTACTATAGAGCAAGTGTCGCTTAAATAGTATGAGTTTGTTTAATTGATATGTTATTTTGTTCAAATGGTGTGTATACATCTTAAGCAAAGGATCTTCCGTTGTTTCCATGAAGATAGGTCACTCAAGCAATATTGTCTTGGTTAAGTGATATATTTTTATTTCTGTCAGTAAAAATTTATCGATAATTATGAAAATTTGTAACATTAGTAGTTTGTTGTACTAGACTAAGTCTTTCCGGTGTTGGTTTAATGCTTTAGCAATAAGAGAGACATCGTTTATTCTCTCTCCACTAAAAGTTTGGACATTAAACATTGGCTTATCCCTCAAGTGAGGAAGGAGATGCATTAATTATTTCTTTCTAGCTTGAAATACCACTCAAGTGTCAGACGATGCTTGATGATATGTTACATTGCTTTAACGATGTACACACAAGTCAAGTATTATTTGTGTAAAATTTAGTAACTTACGTTTTAAATTCCTACTTGTTTAGTGTTTTCAAGTTGAATGCTTATTGTTTTGTTACTTGTAGGTATGATATATTTTAGGGTTAAATATGTTTTTGCTCTCTTAACTTTTAGTTGAAATTGAAATTAATCTCTCTTTGAAACTTTCGACCCTAGTCCTCTATATGTAGAAATGTGTTACTGTCATCTATCTTTAGAAATGTGTGGATTTAGTCCTTTTGACCAAATTTTGTTAAGTTTATTTGACATTTTAAATGTGTTTGTGAGCTAACATTGAAGCCAAAATATGTTAAATGGTGTAAACAACTTAAATATTATCATGAAACGCATTTGAAACGTCAAATAAATTTAACAAAATTTGGTTAAAATGATTTAATTCACACATTTCTAAAATTAAAAGACTAAATTGGATCAACATTTTGAAGAATAATTAATTCCAATTTTTAGTGCAAGTTACAAAACATATTTAATTCTATATTTTATTAAGGGTACAAGAAGTATGATTAGTGAATATATTATTCTATGAATAATATTATAAGTAATAACCAAAATGATGTTACTATGTTGAAATTTATGTACAAGCAGTGGCGGAGGATAATGGTGGCAAGGGAGGGCCATGGCACCTCCAAAAATTTAGAATTTTTTTATGATAGGTATTTTAATTTCTTTTATAATAAATATTATGTATTTTGATTTTTTTATTATAAATATTAAATCAAATATTCTTTTCTTTTATAAAAATAATAATTAATGGTAATAAATAATAAAATATAAAATCATACATAATAAAGAATAAAAAGATTTATCAAGATATTTTTATTTTTTTTTCATTATAGTTTGAGTTTCTCACAAATTGTTCTCATCTTTCATTCTTACTTGTTTTCGTTTTCTTTTGTATCTGAAAAGAAAAAAATATTTTATTTTTCTCTTATTTCTCCTTTGTTCTCTTCCATTCTCGAGGAAGAAAAGGAGAAGGTAATTCTTTCGTCTCACTTAATGGTGAAATATTAGTTTAATAATTTATTTAATGAACATCTTTTATATTATTTTTTATTTTATGAACATAGAAGAAAAAGTATTGTACTATGTATTTTTTATAATCAGATTTTAATTGTGGTTCCATTATATGTCTATTCTCTTTTGTTTCTCAAGAGAAAAAAATCTATTATTTTTACTCTCATATCTTAGTTGTTCTCTTCTATTCTCGAAGAAATAAAGAAGGTAATTATTTTTTGTCTCACTTGATAGTGAAATATTAGTTTAATAATTTATTTAATGAGTCTATTGTATATTAATTTTTTATTTTATGAACATAGAAGAAAATGGATTGTACTATGTGTTTTTTATAATTGGATTTTAAGGTAGTTTGATTATCATCGATTTTATTTTTTTATTTTAAGTGTGGTTTGATTCCCCACTAATGATGTAGCTTATTGTTATACTAAGTTATATATTCATTTTTACAGTATTAATGCTAATAATTAAATGTATAAATTTTGGATATATTATTTTGGCTCCCCCAACTATGTTGGTCAAGATTCGCCATTGTGTACAAGGTACTAATAAGCTTTTTATGATTTGGGTAAATATTGAGTTTGGGGATTTGACTAAATATTCATGTATTAATTGACTTAGAGATAAATGTATCACATAGTAAAAACTAGGAAAGGTTTTTTACATGGAGTTAAGATAAAAGGTCACTCATATTCAACAAAATGTATAAAAAATGACCTTGTTCTAAAAAGTTGATATACGATAGCCTTTGAATCTAAACTTAATATTTCAAAAGTACCCGAATGTTATATAACTAACTTTTTGAAAGTATAACCTTTAATATAATAAAAGTGCGATTATTAATATATCAACATTTATTTTATGTATAAAATTAAATGATCACTTCATCCTAACAGTGATGTTGATTTTGATATTATGTATTAATACATAAAAAAATAAATTTAATAAAAATAAATTTAATGTTAAGAGGTGCAATGACAGATCTTCACTAAAAAATTTGAAGGACCAAAATAATATACTTAAAATTTAAATATTTAATTATTGTTATTAATTTAACAAAAATATATATAATTGAGTATTGATTTTTTCTTTAGAAAAATGACAGTTTTTAAGTTGTATTTGATATATAATATATTTTAAATAAATTTTTCTAATTTCATCTTTTCACTTGTTATTCATTGGATACTCTCATATTTGAGAATATTTCTCGGCTAATGGTTAAGTTTCAAAGAATTAATATGAAATCCCTACCTATCATTCTTGAAATCTTAAGAAATGATTTCTCTAATCCAACCATTGGATTTTAGTATGTTTGAAAATATGTAAAGAAGGTAAAGAAGTAAATCTATCTTGTTTCCATCTTTACGGATATCTTCTCTTCTCTCATTTAAAAAATGAATTTATTATTTTATTTTTCATCAATATACTTATTTAAAAAAAAATTACGACTAAAAATAATTTATCAAAATTTAATCGAAATTGAGAGATGTAATTACTAAACAAAATTATATGATAATAAAGCAAAAACTAAAAAATGATTATGAAAAAACATATATTATATAACTTTTCCTTCTATATTCATAAAAATATAAATATACAAAAAATTTATGAGATGAAATAAAATATTTACTATTAAACTAATATTTCAGTATCAAGAGATAAGAAAGAATTATCTTAATATCTTAAAAAACGAAAGAGAACACATGAAAAATGAGAGCAGAAAAAATGAATTTGTGTCTAACATCTTTTTTTAAAAAAAAAAATGCAAAAGTGAAAGATTACTAGAATATGTGAGAGACTCAAAAGATAATGAGTAAGAACATAAAAAATATCTCAATAATTTTTTTTATTATACTTAATTTTATGCTTTATTATTTATTAATGTTAAATATTATATTTTATAAAATAATAAAATTCTATCTAATTTAATTTCCATTTAAATATAATATTATATATTATATATATTAAAAATTCTAAAATAATATATTTAAAAAAAATAAAAATTTAGGATATACTTTTAGAAAAATTAAAAAATTTTGGGAAGGTCATGGCCCCCCTAAACATAAACTAAAATCCGCCACCGAAGAGTTAGTATTACATTCCTTCACGCCGAGGTATATACATCTCGAGCGTGAGATTATATATTAATGGGTTGTCTAATAGGAGCCCGATAGCTAGAGATGGCAAATAAACCCGTGCCCGTGGGTATCACCCGAACCCGTCCCCGTTTTGACGGGGAATCCCCGCTTTGACTGGGTATGGGTATGGGTATGGGTAATACCCGAAATTTTCAACTGGGGATGGGGATGGGGATATATATATACCCGCCCAAATACCCGTCCCCGCTTAAATTACTAAACTATTTATAATTTATTAAATAATCTAAAAAATATATATAAATAAATAATATATTTACACATAA
>Ga0209589_1000339_pt1 | contig 61662 bp, 20 predicted proteins | sample CowpeawhiteBW_FD_187525 | JGI IMG/M metagenome (GOLD analysis project Ga0209589, IMG submission 187525) | Root nodule microbial communities of legume samples collected from California USA - Cow pea white BW (SPAdes) (version 2) | ecosystem: Host-associated > Plants > Roots > Nodule | place: USA... | reverse complement strand
AAAAAAACAAATATTTAAAAAAAAAAAAAAAAAGTGGTTTAATTTAACATACTGTATTACTATCACTAACATTTGAAAGCATGGTAAACATTGGAGGTTGATGAAGGAGAAAGAGTTGGAAAGGAAAGAGAACCTGGTAAAGGGACCTGGCAGAGCCGAAGATGAAATCCACAGAACCTTGAATATAGCAGTTGTTGAAGAAATGAAGGCCTTTATGATCGTAGAGAGTGTCTTGAGCTCCACTGAAACTGCAATTGTAAAAAGCAGCTTTGGTTCCTGAAATCCGAAGCGCCACGCCTTGTTCTCCTCTTCTTCCAATCTCATGAGGAGCACTGTTCTGTTTTACCACACACTCATTATATGCTTCTTATATTCACATTTGAGTATTGCTGAATCAAATGTTAATGTTAAGTGTCTGTACCTCAAATTTGATGTTGATGGCCACAAAGTAGCTACCATCCACAGCAACAGTTGCACTCTGGAACGTCCCCAAGGGACTGCCATTTCTTCCGGAGGCAGATGCTGTATCGTTTCCGGTAATGGTCAGAGGATTTCCGGCGTTCCCTGACAATGTAACGAAAGCCATTGTTCTTGGGATCATCACCTTCTCCCTATAAACGCCCGGCGAAATCGACACTATAACTCTCCTTGTGTTGCGTGGTGGAATGCTATTGAGAGCTTCTGAAATGGTCTTGAAGTGACCGGAACCGTCTTGGCTAACTGTTATGGTAACTTTGTTACTCTCAGCTTGCCTCAGCTTCAAATCTGGACCAGGATCATTCTTTCTCTCTTCATGCTTCTTCACATTGAAAGATATCCACTTGTCAAAATTGGCCACATTATGTGTGTACGAGCTTGAAGCAATGTTTAATGATGAAAGAAGAAACAGAAATAGAAAAATGAGTTGGGAGTGGGTTTTGGAAACCATGGCACTGCAAATGCTAACTAGTGTTACCGAAATTTCAAGACCAGACAGAATATTATAAGTTAAACCTCGTGAGACCATGTTAACATGACACAAAATAATTGCTCTCTTACCAATTTACTAAACTAACCCTCCTGAAGAGGAAAAAGAACAACATACATAACATTATGAGCCCATTTTTGTTGTGTAAGAGGTGTAGCTAGAGAGCACTAAGCAGTATCTAGAAGAAAATTGAGAAACTTGGTGGGTATTGAGGTAGGGGTCTGGGGCCCCATTGCGCAAATTATGAGCAGCAGCGTGTAGTCCCCAACATTCTCTTGGGAATGAATTATGGCGCAGGAAGAAGAAAATGGGTGTACTCCATTTTGTTTTGGAAAATGGTAGTGGTGGGAGGGCCTGTTTCGTATATAGCCATAGCACACACATTCCATGTATAGGCAACAATTAGTCGTGGAGTCGTGGGGTAGGACTTCTAGAAAACTGAAAATATATAAATATTTATTGCATCAGGCTTATGAAGCATGTTGGTCACCCTATGAGAAATGACAGTAACAGAGTCTTGTTTAAGGCATGGTGTACTATTCATTGTGTTCAATTTATGAAGTTATAAGCCCCTGGTATTGGATTTAATAAATTTGTAATGCTCTTTCTTATGCATGATCTAGCTAGCATGATGCATGTGACTGTGTCCATGACCAATGGAATGTGATTAGGTTCAAGGGTCGCACGCTAGTTGTCCTAATCGGTCAAACCATGGTCATTTACTTGTGTATGGTATTTTAAGACCATAATTTAAAATGTTTTGTTATAAAATAAGTTGTTTGCGTACGAAATTTTGAAAGAAATTCACATTCTATAACATTATTAGAGTAATTGGATTGATTAATTAAAATTAAAGAATTTCGAATTTCACCTAAATGTAAGAATTTGAAAAAAAAAATTATTCTCGAACTCATATTTTAGTCTTCATTGTTAGTGTCGACTTAGATTCAGGTCGATTTGGCTTAACTTGAAATTCAGTAAAATTTAGCTTAACCCAATAAATTTTAGAATCTAATATAAGTTGATTAAAGCTGAATTGATTTTGATGGGTCCTATTTGGGCTTAATTCAACTAGAACTCAACCTAAGTTGTACCCCATCAAACTTGACTCAACATGACACTCAACATGACTCTTGCCTAAATCGTGATCCCAATCCAACTCAGCTTGATATGGACCTTAGTCTACTCAGCTTAACTTGGGCCCAAGTTTACTCAACTTGATTTGGCCAAGCCATCTTAGCCTGATCTAGACCTAGGATGATTTGAGTCGACTTGAGTTGGGAAAACTCAGCTCAAACTAGGGCAGAACCAACTTAACTTGACCTAGACTCAGCTTGACCAGGTCGACTTGACCTAATCTTGATCGAACTAGACCCGAACATGATCTTGATTGGACTAGGACCCGCTTGAGCATAGTCCAACTTTGTAGAACTTGGATCAGCTCAACGCAGATGAACATTGTCCCACCCAATTCATCTCGACCTAGGCTCAGATTGACTTAAATCGAGCTAGACCCAAGCTAACTCAACTCGCTCGAGTTGACTAAACTCGATTGGTCTGTGCCGACTCAACTCGATTAGTCTTAAGTTGACTCAACTTTACCTAGGGTAGAGCTGAATCAACTCGACTCAGCCCAGTCAAAATCAACTTGACTTAGTCTTGATTGGACTAGGACTGACCTGATCTTGAATGATCTAGGATTAACTTGGGCCTAACCCAACCCAACTAAATGTAGGTCGACCCCAACTTAGATGAACGTTGACTCGCCTCAACTCGACTAAATGCAAGCTTGCCATAACCGATTCGTCTCAATGTTGGCCAATGTTAACTCGACTATATTCAGCTTGCCTAGGCCTACTTGACTCAATTGAATGTGGGTTGACTTGGGTCGACCCGAAATGTCTTTTGTCTTGATTAGGCTAGGTCATACCTATTATTGATGTGACTATAATCGACCTAGTCTAATCACTATATAAATTCATGTATATAATGACGTTTAATATGACAATTCTTTAAAAATGTTGTTTTTTACAATATTATATGACATTTTGAGAATTGTCATACATTACATTGCAAATTTTTAAATGTCATATTATTAATTATTATACTATTATTGAAAAATATGTCATTTAGAAATGTCATATCTTAATAAATAATGTTTTTTCCATTATGAAATATTTTCTTGGTTTTTATTTTTGTCTCTCTCTTTCTTTTTTCGATTATCATAGACTTGGATAAACTTGGATTGACTCAAATTCGAATGAACATGAACCCCTCCTAACTCCATTGAATGTTTAGTTTGAATTGACTCGATTTGGATCCAAATCGATCTAACTCGACTTTAGTTTGAATTAACTTGGCTCAACTAGTCATTTCAAATTAATATATTTGAATTTCTTAAAAATTATGAAATTGCGCCAAAGCTTAGAATTTGAAAGACATTATATTATTCGATGAGGAAGTGTATATTGTTCTTTGTACGTTCAATCCTTTGAGTTTAAAATCTGCAATTACTTAGTCAGCTTACCTAAAAGACATGAAGGATTTGCTCAATAGTAGATCTATTTAACATACAATCTACTAGAAAAACTCATATTTCCTGCCAATTTGTTTTTGAAATTTTTTTCGTAGGAAATACTTACAAATTTTGTTGTGAAAATAGAAATTACAAGAAATTGCTACCAATTTTCTTACAAAATATTTTGTATAAAACACTTTTCGTAACAAATTTTGTAGGAAATATTTTCAAATTTTATAATTTTGTAGGAAATGGTTACTTAGGAAGGAATTACTTGTCAATTAAAAATCTTTAAAAAAATGACAGAAAAAAAGTTTTTTCTTGTAATTTTTTTTAACAAATTTGTAAGAAAAATCACATGTAATATGAGAATGTCTAGTAGTGCAAATTCAAATTACAAGTTATTAGAAAAATCATCAAAATATATGGCTTGTACTCTTTACTTAAAGAATCTCTATAAGATTTTGTAATTTTTTAAACTTGAATTTAAAGAGTAAATATTAAGTGTGTTGTTAGCACGTGAAAAATATTACTAACACATTCTCTAGAACATTTTTATTAATAATCTCGTACAATATTTTATTTGTTTCTAAAATATTTAAATAGTATAAAACTGTTAAAAAGAATATTTTTTGATGAAATTGACAAAAAATAATAAAATGGAAGAAATTAACGGGCTTAAATAAAAAAAAAGGAATTCTTTTCAGGATGTATAATATTGATATGAGAAGAATATAGACTACAAGAAAATTACTCATTAACTACCCATTTTAATGACTAAAAGTTGTTAGTTATTATAGTAATCAATTTAGATACCAATTTACAAATAAAAAATTATTGATTACTAAAATAGTCTCTATATTTAGTGACCAGTTTCCTTGCTAGCTAATCTTGGTAGTTACATTTTAGAAATCAATTTAAAGAATAATTATAATTTTTTATTCACAATCGTGACTATTTTAATAATTAATAATTTTTTATTTTGTAAATTTGTATCTAAATTAGTCACTATGGTGATTAACAACTTCTGGTCACTAAAATTAGTTGTTAATGATTTATTTTCTTGCAGTAGTGATAGACTTGATTTTATAAAAATATAAAATGAAGGGGATAATTTATCATCTATTCATTAAAACTAGAGATGATAATATGGGTTTAGCTCAGCAGGTCGGCGATATGCCCACCAAAAACGCGGGACGAGCTAGAACATTGAACTCGCCAGCTAGAATATTAATTTAAAACCTCAACTCCTCTATAAGTATTATTTTGAATATGAAAACGAAAACGAAATATCTATTCGTATATTATTCCTAAAAGGTTCCAAGATCTTTTCCTAAAATGAAAAATACCAATTGTACATATACTAGATGAAAAAAAAAACTCGTTTTAACTTTTTTTTTATTCAAAATTTGTATTTTAATGTGATATTATGTTTTTTTCTCTAAAACTAACATGTAAGACATGGTTATAAAATATCAAAATCTCAGTTAAATTGGTATATCTCAAGGATAATATAACTACTTTAATATAAATCTTGATTATTTAAGATATTTTACATCACTTATAAGTGATGTAGGAAAGAGTTTCAATGTAATTATATAGGTCAATTATTCGAACTTTGTATTTTTAATGTGATATTATGTTATTTTCTTACGAAAACTAACATATAAAACATATAAAGTATCAAAATCTCAATTAAATTGGTATTTCAACTATGATATAGACTATTTTAATATGTCTTGATTATTTAGGATATTTTACATTACTTATAAGTGTCGTAGGAAAGAGTTTCCATGTAATTATATATGTCAATTTGGCATAGTGTTCTGACGTATTTGGATCAGGACAATATATGTTTACAATACTGAAAAAGTCCATATTAAAAAACAAAGCTCATAAGGTTAAAATGACAACAAAACTCTCAAAGGCAAAGATTAACTCAGATGTTGATTTATGTGAATTAGTTTTAGGTCAATATATATAGGGATGAGTTGGGTCTAAGTTATCATTTAGGTTGGACCTAGACTATGTTGGTCCATGTTAAAAATATTAATAGATTTCACATGCTAAGATGAATTGAGTTCACATTAAGTTATATTCACCTTTGGTTGAGTTGAATCAAACCTATTTTTGGTCGAGTCAAGTTGGATCCACATTGGGTGTTAGGTTGACGTTGGATTGAGTCAAGTTAGACCTATGTCAAGCCAAGTTCATATCATGTCATGCTAATTCAGGTTAAGATGAAGTTAACTAAGTCCAGAACCACTTTAGATATTTTTGGGTTCAGCCAAACCCAAATTAGGTTGGGTTGGATCTACCTAGTCAATAAGTTGGGTTAGATCTTAACTTTCTTGTTAAATTTCAAATAATAAAAATATTTAAAAGTTAACTTCAATCTTATCATAAGACCAAACACACCTCGACCCTAATTCGAACCTAATTTAAGTGAGATTTTCTTAGCTAACTCATTTAGTGGACCAATAAAATGAAAATCTATAATTAGATGGATCGAGAGTGATCCATAAAACATGGGTTAAAGATATATCTCTATATATATGATCAATAATAAAAATAAACTTCTACATCTAAAGAATAATTTATGCTTATATAAAGAAAAGAATAATTGATATAGAATATTACTTTTTACATACTCTGTAATAAGTATACTAAAGAATTCACACATATGTATGACAATGTGACTAACAAAAAACTACATACAAAACAAATATGAAGGCATCTAATGTCTTTATTCCTCGTGTACCACGAAACAAGAGAAAACTTCAATATGCCAAAAGAACTAACATCTCTAACAACAAGAATAATAGAAATATTTTATTGACACCCAATATAACCAATTGACGACTATTTTTAAGAGTAATATAATCATTAAATGAAATTCTATATTTATAAATAAAAATAAATTAAAAAATAAAATAATAGATAAAAAGTACATGCAAAAGTTTATTGGTGTCAAAATACTGAATCTAAAAAAATATTGTGGTGGAGGTAAGGTAACCCTGAAAGACATTTCTAGAACACATTTAATTTAATTAAGGCGTGAATAGAACATTGAATTAATATTAGTAACACCTAACTATATATCCCTTAGATGTTTGGTGTCAGAAATGTCAAAATACCAGTATGCGCCTACGTGGAGCTAGTGCAGCTATTAAATATGTCTTCTTCTCGCTTCATAGGAAGACAGCAAAATGTTGAAACTTTGTTACCCAAACACATCTTATTGCCGACGCTTTTTCGACAATAAAGTTGAAAAAGATAAATGTATTCTCATCCAGACTCCAAATGCAAGACATACCAAGTCCAAGTAAACGGCAGCATAGCACAAATTATCAACAGTCAACCTATACCTAGAATTTATGAACATTGAAAATGGTAATGAAAAACTATATAACTGGCCTCCTTAAGTAAAACCTGGTATGAAAACAAATATATTAAAAAAACACAGCACTGGATATGAGGTCATCTGTGACTTCAACTCTACAACCTACTATAGCCACATCCGAAACCAAAGAAAAAGAAACAATAAATATAGTTGACTGACCAATTACGTGTGAACGACTCAAGACTCAAATGAATTACATAACAATGAAAACCTGATTTTTTTCAAATGTTGCGGCACTTAGTGCTTCCAATGAGAAACCCATTGAATTTAAACCAATATACTATTACTTTGCAACGTACGTACTCATCCAGTTTTCCTACTCAGTAAATTAATTAATTTCAAACTCCCATCACGTTTTTTATTTTTCGTACATGTTTCTAGAGGATTAGAAGGCAAAATACAAGGCAGTGTTGAAGATTCTTAACTCAAACAGTGAAATTCAATACGTAATTAATCATACTTCCTTGCTCATAGTTTCGAATAGATTTTGGATTTGTTTATGTAGATGCAAACCCATTTCTTTTATTTGTGCTTCTCAGAACATTTCCATGAGATTGTTCTCAAGCAAATGCGTCATTCGACTACCATGATTTTACTTTTGTAAAAAAGAATATATATCATTCAGTAGTTGGACAGTTACAAACAATCAATCCTCGGTTAAATTTCATTCAGTAGTTTATCGATATGAAGTCAGATAAACTCTGATATCTTTGAACTATCTAATATAATGGGTAGTGTATACAGAAAAACTGGATCAAAACTCATCAACAAGATGCTGCTGCAAAAACCACATGTTTTCATCGGTCCACAAGTCTGCATCACCAAAACCATGGTTGGGTTCAAATGCCTGGAGATCAGAGTAGTCCCACTGCTGCCACCCCTTTTCAACACTGTCCGATGAACAGCTACCATCTCCCATTAAATTGCAAGATGAAGTTGTACTCGCATCAGAGAGAGAAAGAGGCTGAACATCAACCCCTGAAGAGTACGAGGAAATCACTGAGCTTTCACAAAACATCATGGGATTGACCCCACTAGATTCAGCGTGTGTTTGAGTGTTGCACAATGTGGTTTGGCCATGTCCATAGGAAGAAGAAGCTTGAATCCGCTCCATAAGGCGTGGCATCCAAACAAAACGCACAGCATCCCTAAACTGTTTGCTGTTCACATCACATTTGAGTTGCTTCGCTTGCTTCACCACTCTCGTCCTCCAATAGTTCTTTATTTCATTATCTGTTCGCCCAGGCAATTGTTCTGCTATTTTAGCCCACCTTCAATAAATAATAACACAACACAACGCATTACATTATATTATATTAATTAGTATGATCAACGTGCAAAACTATAGGAAGTTAAACAATGATATTCTATTGTTCTACACAACACAGTACGTAAATAATATCATAATACACGTACCGGTTGCCCCAGCGGGAATGGAGTTCGAGAATCAAGAGCTGTTCTTGAAGGGTGATGTTCCCACGTCGAACATTTGGACGCAAGTAGTTCAACCATCTTAGCCTGCAGCTTTTTCCCGTTCGCTTTAGACCTGATGCATGATAACAAACGCGGTTAAAGATTTTAATTATTCAGGAGTTTGGTCACAACTATATATACATGAATGCATGCTTAATTACCTGCAGAGCGAGCGAGGGAATTCCAATGGCCCTCGCCGTGGAGGTTGACATAGTTGATGAGAAGACAATCTTCTTCCTCAGTCCATGATCCTTTCTTAATTGCCGATTCTCCTTCACTATCTGATAAGCTTCTCATTGCCCCAACACTGATAGTCTCCATATACACTTCTTTGGCCTTTTTGTTGTTTTGGTTGTGGAAAAATATCTTAGGTGGTTCCGTTGTGATAGAGAGAGTGATTTATATATAGGGAGAGATGGGGAAAGGATGTGACATTGGATTTAGGAGGATGAGCACTATGAGGATTGAATATTTGTCAAAACTAAAAGCAGAAGAGGGGGGCTGCGAACATTGCCCATAACGCTGAATTGTTGAACTGAGTGAAGGAGACATTAAATTAGTTTTTCCTCGTATGTTTCTGTGTTTTTTATTTTGACCTTCCCATTACGGCTTCATACCCTTTGACTTTTCACACGCAAATGGAACAAGTTGCCAAAATAATAACAATATTTTCTTCAGCACTCGGTCAGCACTGTGATACAAAATCGAAATGCTTCTTTTGTATTGTATCTCTCTCTTCTTTGGTTGTTCCTCTAAACGACTATCTATCTAGGAAAACTTCCTTTCTTAAATTAAATGTGGAAATGGTTCAGTTTTGTAAGTTAATTAGGCTCCTTGCGGGTTTAATTTTCTTCAACTTCCTTTTAATTTTTTTTAGTCATGATTATTACGAGATAAAGCTTATACCCTTTTCTTATTTCTTTTTCCTTTTTCTCTTTTTTTATTCATGCTTTTTATTTTCTAGAAGATTCATTTAAAAGATAATTTTTTAATATATATATATATATATAATAACTAATTTTTTTTTTAATTATTGTGTTTTCTTCTTATTATTTTATTTTTACTAACATTTTTCCATTTTACTTAATTATAATAACTTTTAAAAACTACTTTATTTCTTTTTCAATATTCAGATTTTATCTAGATGGAATATAAATATTTTTTAAGATGATTCAGAGAGTGTAAAACGTAATATTTTCTAACTCTTATTTTAAAATAAAAATAAATTAAATAATATGATTATTTAAAAGTTGGGATGTTAAAAAAGCAACATGTATTAATTAATTATATATATATATATATATATATATATATATGTCAAAATAGGTTGTAGACATTACTGTAGATATAACTTTTGATGACAGTTAAAAAAATATGTTACCACAATTTCAGATTCGTCGTTTTATTGAACGTCGTTAAAAGTACGAGAGAATTAACAATGAGAACACTAACTGTCATCAATTTGCATATAAAACAACGACGGTTTTAAAATTAACTGAACCCATTAATAATTAAAAAATTAACAAATAAATCACGTATACAATATACCATGACAAATATCATCCTAACCATCATTGAAATTGATATATAACGACGATTAGAGTAAAATTATCGTCATATGATATAGTTTTTTTTAAGAGAAACTATTCTAAATTTTGAATTATCATAAAACTTGTCATCAATTTTCACATAGAAGACAGTTGAAAAACATCCAAAGAAAATATTAAATGATTTCAAAATGGTTACAATTAACTAACTGGTATATACAAAAGTATTGTAAAATAATTGTAACTCTAACTAACGTCTAAATAGAAAATACTATGTTGACATTAAACACTAGCTAATGCTTTTAAATTTAATTATTCTCATCCATTGCATAACGAAATGATCATAATCATTTTAGAATCCATAATATATTTCGGGATCCGAAAATACATTACGGAAGGGAAATACATTCCGAATTACTAATTTTGGAAGCTGTTAATATAACCCAACCCATCTCCCTCTGCACTGTGTTCACCCACCACATATGTACAATCAGAAAATCATATTTTTTTTTCAACACCCCAACACCCTCACCCCACCTAGCTAGTGCAAAACCTTAAAAGTTTACCTTGAAACAAAGATGGAGGTGCAACAACACTAAAGCAAGAACAGGGGTGGAGGAGTTCAAGGACTAACTCAAACTCTATGGGTGGATGAAGGTACTTGATGAAACTGTGAGGACAGAAGAAAGGGGATCACGAGCAAACTGTGGAGGTGCACAAAAGTCGCCAACGGCCGAAGAAGACGACCACAGGAGGGGCTGCACATAGGGAAGATGAGATGTGAAATTAGGACAAAAAAACTTAACTATTTACCAAAGGCAGAAAAGATAAATGAGGGTAAAATAGCCATTTTCGAGAAGGTTAAGGAGGTGCAGGAGAAAAAACTTTGGTGCAGCAAGTAGGATCCCTATAGAGGAAGAAACGGAACCGAAAAGAAAATGGACCTAAAAAAAAAAAACAAAAAAAGTCAATCCGCAACAAGTTGCATTTTAAGAAACTCACCGTGTTGAAATCATGCATACACGAGTCCAAACCTACCACGCTCTTACCAATTCCAGAAGGTCTTTAAATGTTAATATATAATTACAGATTTGGAAATAATCAAATCCAAACTAGATAGGTGTAAAACCTTTTGAAACACTCCAAAAAATACATCTTAAAAATGAAATGAAAAGAAGAGACTATAAGGGTGAAAATAGAGTCGACGAAAGAGATCTTTAAGACTTGTTACTTGTCACAAACTTTACTTTTTGGTATGACTTGCCAATTACAATAGTTTTAGGTGATTATTAATCACTCTATTGACTAAGTATTGAAATAATGTCTCGCGTTGATAAGTCTACTAAAAATAAGAAGATTCAAAGAGATTAAAGAAAAAAGTTGCCAATACTACGTTGAAGATAAGGTCATCTCACATTGAAATTCTGTTTGAAGCTTATAGTGGGTTTTGACCATTAGGATTTATATTTATAATCACTATAATATATCTTAACCTCTCTTACTATATAATATTTTTAATCATTTTATTTGTGTAATTTATATTTCGTGCACTTTAAGATTTTTCTCTTATAATTTTGAAAATATCTTTGGATCACCCTCATTTATATTTTTAATTTTGTTTTAGTAATTTACTTCGTGCAAGTTAATAGTTTTTCTTTATTATTTTGTAATCCTTAAAAGCCTATTAAACGCTTTATTTACGTTTTTAAAGGAGCATACAATACGAGAAAAAAGTACTTTTTATTAGCCATTATTTTGTGATAGTTAAATTAATAGTTAGAAATATTAAATAATTTGTAGAAATATTTTTATTTATGGCAGTTTTTTTTAACCGTCACACATTTTTATAATAATTTTATATTCTGTAATTTTTTTATCCTTTTGAACTTTCTTAAAAAATATAAATAGGTTAAATAATTTTATTGGTCTCTAACTTTGTAGAAAAATATTAAATCGGTTTTTTTTATTTGTCTTAATTTGATCTCAATTATGAAAAATTTATTATGATCAATTTTCGTTAATAGTACACTAACAACATTAACTTATGCGACATTGGTCTATGTCTTTTTATTTGTTTTTCTTTTCTATATATTTTTTAAATATAAATTTTGTCACATATCAAGTTGATTTTGTATCACGTGACAGTAGCAATGTAATGTGATAGTAGTACCAGTGTCATTGTTGAATGTGAAAATTTTCACAATTTAGTTCCTATATTTGTTATTTTGTCTCAATTTAGTCCCAATTCTTTTTAAATGAAAGGAATTTCATCCCTCCAAATTGAGGCCAGATTTAACTTTTATATAAACGTTACAATAATACTCCTAATAAAATAAAGTTTATTAAAATTTATATTTTACATAAAATTTTATTTAAATTTTGTTTCAAATATGTATGTATCAATAATCTCGCTTGAGTTAGTTTAAAAATAACAACTTCATAAATTGGAATGTAAAATTTTAAAATAGTTTTATAACAATTTAAAATATTATAAATCGGTAAATAAATTTATTTTAAAACAGTTTTATAACAATTTTAAAATTTTTTTAAAACAATTTAAAATGTTATAAATTGTTAAATAAAATTTTAAATAAATATATTTCTTTTAAATTGTTATAAAACATTTTTAACATTTTATATTTGAATTTATAAATTTGTTATTTTTAAATCAACTATAATATTTGTCTAAGAAATTATAAATATATAAATATTTAAAATAAATTTAAATAAAAATTAATTTAAAATATAAATTTAAATAAACTTAATTTGAATAAAAATATCAATTAGAATAAAAATATCATTGTAATATTTATATAAAATTAAATTTTGTGTAAAAATCTAAAAGAGATGAAATTGCTACAGTTTTAAAAAAATTAGAATTAAATTGAGACAAAATAACAAATATAGGTATTAAATTGAAATTGTTCACATCAATAGTGACATATGACATTGTCATTACCATGTCACAGTTTCTGTCACGTGGCACAACGTCAACGTGACACATGACAAAAATTTATATTTTCTTAAAAAAATACAAAAAAAAATCTGACACATGACACATAAATTAACATTATTAGTGTATTTGCAACTGAAAGGGTTTGATGGTAACAAATTTCCTAAAATAATAACTAAATTGAGATAAATAAAGAAAGTACTTTATGTTTTTAATCTCCATCTTCATTTGAAAATATCGATTTGGTCATTCCATTTTTATAAGTTTCAATTAGATCTCCATTTTTAAGAAATGGTATCAATCATACCCTTTATATTAAGTTAAATTGTTAAATTCGGTTGAACGAGGTTAAGAGCACAGTGACTCATGACTGGACAGGATTCTGTATGAATAAATACAGACTAGGCAAAATAAAAAATAATGATGTGGGTTATTATTTTTAATAATTAAATTATTGAAAAAATCTTCCAATAGGATTTTTTGTAATGAAGGGATATTGAAAATGGATTATGCTGGCATATTAGGGTTTTTTTATTCAAGAAAAATAAGGATTGAACACGGATATAAGATTGAGGTGTTGAAGGAAGATTTGATAGAAGATTGGTTTTGGCTGAAAGTTTTAAATGAAATTAAACCAATGATCTTTCGAAAATAAAATTGATAACCATGGCAACGTTCTACGCTTGTTCTCTTAAAAAATGAGTGTGGTTGTATCTGCGGGCAGGATGCTAGTGAGTACAATTCTAACAGTGAAATTTTGTAGTAAGATTGGATCATTCCTATGGTAGCAAACACCTTAGGCATCCTTAATAAAATCAACCAGCTATATACCCACATTGAATGGATCCGCTTCGCTCAAAAAGAAAAAATGTTTCATTCTCTTTCTCCCATTGCTTTAAGAATCACCACTTTCGCTCTCGTCACTCTCATATGAATCCTTGTATCTTCTCTTCCTGCTACTCCTATTACTTATTTTTTTTCTTCTATTGATACTGACTCTAACACTCTCGCTATATAATTTCCTCCTCAACGAACCAGCATAACTCTTTCTTCTCTTCTTCCTAGAACGCTAATACATGGCAGATCGAAATCACCTTCACTGAATAGGTCAATCTTCAATTTCAATTTCCCTTCAAATACAAAACACCAATTTCACATAATCTCTAATGTTATTTACAAAAATTCTAAATTATAAATTATGTTTTTAATTATTAAAGAACAAGTTTTCATGTCAGTAATTTATTTGAATTTTATTTTCTCTCTCGTTGTTTAAGCAGACATCACCATGCCAATTTACTATTCTTTTCATGCCGTTTAACCCAATTTAATAGAAAGAGCATGATTGATACTATTTTTTAAAAATTGAAATCTAATTGAGACTTACAACACCAAATCAATATTTTCAAATGAAAATGGGACTAATAGCATAATTTAACCGAGAAAGACGAACGATTTGAAATCTAACGATAGAATGATTTAACAAAAAAAAAATAATAATGGAGTAGCGAAGAATTACATATTGATGTGTTGTTTCATCGCCATCGCGAACTTTGTATCTCTTCTCTCCCTCTCGTTTTTCTCTATCTCTAGTATCTCTTTTTTCGTTCGATGAAAGAGCAACACTGAATCTTTATTCACTGCTCTCCCTTTCGGTTTTCTCCATGGCAACTCTTCGTTTGCTGATCGAAAGAGTAACACTGAATCATATACGATGAGTGCTTCGAATCTATTCCACAAGAAGGTATCAATTGGGATGAATTGTTCTTGATCTAGGGTTCGACACAGAACTCTAAGCCATCAATTCTTTTCGCTGTCACTGCCATTTCTGCCGCATCGGTCAGTCACCACCCGATATATTATACATTTTCCTTTTTTTCTTGTTGATCGAATTACACTTGCCTTTGCCTTTGCTTTCGCTTATTTTACTTCATTCTTCCGACTTTCTTCTGCCCTGGTTCTCGCCCGCTCTGAAATGTGATCTATAGATGTAATCTTATTTTGAAAATCCTCTAAAAAGCTCTCATCCTTCGTTTTTCAAGTTCTCTCTGCAGTTTCACAAGATCGTGATTAGGAATCACATACAGATTTTATGGCTTAAAATTTTCCTCGATATATTTGATCTGTGTTGCACATTGAGTTGTTGTCGAAATTATAATGTCAGATTTATTATACTCTGATGCTTTGTTTTAGAACTAATGCAGTCAAAATAAATGCTTCACTTCTCCCTATCAAACATTAAACATAACAACCATTTATTTTTGTTGCAGCATGGGAGATAAACAAACCATGTCAAATTAACAAGTTCATTCTGATGGCATTTAAGGATAATAATTAAAGGAATATTACAAGTACTGATTAGGAAAATGTGAGAAAGGAGAGTGAAGAGATGAAGGAAAGAGATATGGGTAAGTTGATAAACTTCATTCTTATTGTTACAGGCCAACATTTAACTTGAATATTTTTCGACTGATAAAGTGTAATTTTATGATAGGTATTCTTGAAAGAACCATCTTTATATGACTTTAAAGGACTTGTAGGTCCATCAGATATATGCACGGAAAATTATCTTGCTATCTGGTCCACCTAGAGTGGGTATGGTTCTGTTTCTGTTTTTGTTTTTGTGAACGTGTATCTAGCTTCTGAAGTTGTGGATATATCAAATAGCTTCGCGTGTGTATTGCACATATAAGTGTAATAAAAACTAAAGGTAATGCATGGTTTAGTATTGTAACTAACATCACTTACCTTATTTTTATTCTCCTTTCCCATGTATCCAATTATTCTAAGGAATTGGAGGAGATGAAGCATGTAACGAAGCAAGAATTTATTGCATCACTGCGAAGGTTTGCGTGAGTTAAGCTTATTAAGTGGTTACTGAAATTTATCAATGTTATGCCAGTTCATGTCACCACTAGTAGAGTTTCATTTTTTAGACAACACATTTAGGTGGGTTTCTGAACATCCTTTTTGACTGAAGAAGGCCAGAGTATCAAATCAAATCAGTGTCTGAAATCACACTTTCTAAGTCTTTCAAATATAACATATCAGATAATAAACACCCATTCAACGGATGATTCAACAGTAAAACAGATGAAGAAAAAACGCACATGAGATCATTGTAGTACGTAAACCATGAAAATAGAATGGAAAATGATAAATTAGAGTGCTTAAAGAATATAATTAAGCTATTTTTGAGGATTATTATTATATATTGAAATGTTTAATATTTGAAGAAGTAAATAAATAAAAAATAATTCAGTTAAACTCGAATATTATTTGTAAACTCTAAGTATCTTACATATTTGTTAATGCAATTATATCGTTGGGATTCGAATGTAATATGTAATTAAGTTAAAAAGACACCAACACCAAATCACCAATTGAAGATTAGAAGAAAGAACAACAGAAGAAAAAACAAACATAAAAATATCAACGGTATAATAGAAACAAAAAAAATAAATAAAACACATAGAAATCCCCACGAACTTATGCATTAGCATAATAAAAAAATAAAATAAAAAACTACATTTTTGAAAACAAACAAATAAATAATCACCTAAAAAAGTGAAACTAGAACTACAAAAATTCAAATTTCACATCCAATTGATATTATCCAAACGCTTAGTTAAGTTTCAAAGTTTTCATAAATTTGAATATTTTTGTCTAAATTTCTTTTATTTTATAAATTATTAGAAAGTATATATTTTTTACCATGCGACGACGGAACTATTATCTTATCCCTTGCTTAATTGTCTTTATATAACAAGAAATGTAAAGTTTTTACTAATTCAAGAAAAATATTTTATTCCAATTAAGAAAGACTTTTTATACAAATTTTGAAAATGACATAATTACATACAATAGAGAAATATTCAACTTTCTATATCGATACCGGTTTGATGACAGATATAAAAAAGTCAAATTTTTATATTATTTTTAAAATTGGTATTCAAAATACACTTGAAAAAAGAAAGTTTTGTAATAAAAAAAAAAGTAAATTACTATACTGGTTAAGGTCACGATCGGTATAAAAACCTTAACCGGTATAAAAAGATATTTGTTATTTTTTTTTATAAAAAATTTGTTTGTTTCTTAGTGCATACAAAATCTATATATAATTATCCAAAACGGTCAGCGGCCAATTTCATTCGATCTGATGTTCAGATAAAATACAATCTAATATTTATATGAGATATAATACAATTCTAAACTGAATGACTATACATTTAATATTTACATAAAAACTCATAAAATACCTAAGATCATCTTTTATAAACATTTAAAAGAAACGAAACACACCACTTTCAAACTTCCTTCAAAACTCCTTGGTCAAAAATTTACTATCAAGAACCTAAAACTTCAATTAGACTAGACTAGAATAGGCTAAAACTGAAAACAACACTAAACTACTATTTGAAACTTCAAAATAACTATCTACACAACTTCCATTCTATTCTGCAACCTGGAAAAATGATTTCATCAAAAAGTTAAAACGAGGGAGAGGAATGAAGTCTAGAGTAAGATGTTAATCAATTGGGTTAAATTTATCCAACGAATGAAGTCTGTTTGAAAAGCAAAAGTGTTCATATCACAGAAGAGGTCATTAGGCATACCAAGAATTTAACTCCTTGTGTTGCATGTTTGAATTCATCCAAAGATGAGCTAATGTACTGCAACAGAGATAGTTATTAGCTACATAAGAATTAGAGTTCTAGAACATACTCTCTGACGCTTTTGGACACACTCCTCAATCACTGTTTGCAGAATGTAAGAGACTTCAGTGTGCATAGGAAAGTTATAAAAGGGTGGAATACAGTGTACCTCTTTCGTTGCTTCAGTACACCATCCTTCTAGCTCAGCCAAACCTGATTTTACATATTCTCCATCTTTGAACGTGCAACACTCTCCTTGCAAAAGAATGCTGGAGAACATAGCATTCCCAATTCTCAAGTCAACCTAGATGCAATGCCTATAATTAGTCCATTACTGTAAAAGGGTTGAATGAAACAAGACATTGATGTATTGAAAATTTTGATTAAATAGCTTGTGAACTAGAACAGTAGGCACCTGGGGCAAAACTTAAAATCACTTTGCTCTATAACATTAAAAAGTACTTGGAAGGCAAGGGTTGTACATATACCAATTCACTGTACTGTTAAACCTTCACATACATAGTTTTCTTTCATAATCTCTAGATATTTATTAAGGCACTCCATAATGCTGACCCAAGAACCTGCTTGTTGGCTGGTGTCATTTGATTCTCTATCTGCCTGAAGTCATATTATTATACGTAAGTGAAATAAGCATAGTGAAAGTGTAGATAAACTTCTCTTTTAGTACTTCTGAGAGAGAAAAAAGAAAGTAGGCTTTTTCAAAAGTTAATTTGCAAAAGTTCTCTCAGCTTCTTCAAAACATTATTTTTTTCTTCTTCTATAAGTGCTTAAGTTGAAATTTATCCAAATAGATCTATAGTCAACTAAATTAAGTGGAATAAGCATAGTGAAATTTACACTCTGTGTAGATACTTGCTACCTCCACTTAATTCCACATATGATACTGATCCTACTGGCCAATAATTTGTTGCACACAGGCACCACATGCATATGAATACCAAGAAATATTCCATAACAAAGTACACAGCTTCCATACCTTAATGCAAGAAGAAAGCAGAAGTGTCAAATTTGTCCTAAAATTTTCTCGAACAATTCCATATATCTTTTCCATGTAAGCTGCAAGCTATTGCTTGAAAAGCAGAGCAGTATACTTGGCACCAACCTGATGCACTACATCAAAAGCACTGCTGGAAAGCCTATTAGATGATCGAAAACCCTGAGAAACATCAAATTCCATATAGTGAGTTTAATGGAATTATCTCTATAATCAATAGTTACAATATTTAGGTCTAATTAAAATGAAAATAACAATGTGTATGGATGCTACTATAGCACAAGCATAATCTTTTATGCCTCTTATTTGGGACAAAAATCAGACCAAGAAATAATTTATTACTTTTTTCATAAAAAAGAGTTGTTAGCATAGAACAAGGTGTGTAATAGAAATATAATTGAGATTTTACTGATTTTGGGTAGCAATTCTTGCATAGTTTATTTTTCATTTTCTTTGGCCTTTATTAGTATTGAACATTAGACACTTACATGCTACAGAGCTAAGTGTACTCATATAGCATGTTACAGGCAATAAGGAGACAACCATATCCTATTGACAACCTTCATTATTGGTTATACATTTGAAAGCACTAGACAGTCTAATTAATTTCATACCAGCTTATAATATATAACACCTAAACAATCATATCTGCAAATAGAATATTAATCTTCAGAATGACCCAATATGGAGCTTATGCTCAAGACATGGCAATAAAGAAACTTGATACTTGGGCCATCCTCCCAAAAAATGATGTCGGAGAGGGCGGTTTCCGCGCTGTAGGTACTCTTAAACATCAATGAAGATGGAAAAACAAAGATGTGTTGGATAGCCAATAAGCCATAGAATCATTTTTTGTCTGGATCCTGCAGAATTGTTAAGTTGAATATCATGGATCCAGAATTTGTTAAGTTGAATATCATGTGAGACCACATTGAAATAAACTACACATCACTTTTTTCAATAAAGTTGATGTGCTAAATGTATGAAGTTTCACATTTTCTGGCTCAATTCTTGGATAAGGTGCCTTATATAACTATTGAGCAACTTCACTTAGTGCTAATCAATTTTAAAATCTCTATGTCATTACAAGAAGCCTTATGATGAGAATTGGATGATTTTAGGAATGGGATACAAGAATCAAATTACTTTCAGTACTACAAAATATGAGTATTTTGAATATTATTGCTTTGAGCAGGTGTTAGGAAGCAAATATAAATCCTTTCTACCATTAAAAATTCCCATCATGGTTGAATTAATTTTCAAAGACTAAATCTACTAAACTTTGCCTCTGAATAACAAATGCAAAAATAGTTTGAGTAAATAAAAAGTTACCTCTATTTCAGAACCAATAATCTGAATAAGACGATCAAATATCCTTGTTTTTTCTGCTTCAAAAGATTTCCGATGTAGCAGACAATCGTAAAGGGTAAATGCTGCAACAGGTTTTCCTTCACAGAACCCGAGATCTTTTTGTCACGCATTTGAAAAGAATATCTATAATCTCCTATACACAAGGAAATTAAACAAAAAGATAATCTGAAAACCATTAAACAACAAAGACCAAGTCACAGCAAACTGCAAACAATTGATTATTCACCTTGAGTGATTCAGCGGCGTCGTGGTGGATGGTTCTGGTGGCGGTGAGCAATTTGCGTTGAAGTAGTTGCAGGTTGCGACCACATTTCTGTGTCAGAGGTTGTTCCTCCATGAAATTCTGCACCATTTTGGGTTTCAATTTCTGTTGCTACATCTCAGTTGTTCTTCGATAACTAACGATCAAATACGAACAGCCATTTCAACCACAATTTCAACACCGACTCGTTCCGAACCACCACAGCGTCTTTCACCTTCTTGGAATCAATGTGGATTGCATCGGTTGAAACCTTCATCGGAGCCCTATTCAACACACATTTAATAATAAGTCACGGATTGGGCGTATTCTTCTAGGCTAAGAGAGTGAGGGTTTCAAGGTGAGGGACGAGCATTGGTCATCGAAGGCGAGGGATAAACTTTTACTAGCAATAAAAGATCACCACCACAGCAGAGTGCGAGAGCGCCAGAGGAAGAAAGGAATCCGTCACCGAGAACCACCAACGACGATGGGAATGGTCAGCGAGAGCGCAGGAGAAGGAAAAGCGCTAGAGCATGAACAAGACCTGTGTCCTGGGAAAAATGGCTGTGAGTATGTGAGAAGCGGGAAAGATTCAATCCTAACACTTCATTTCTACACCGGTTAGGGATAATAGATGTACAATTATTCTCGTTTTATATTTTTATATTGGTTTAAAATATAATAGATGTACAATAAATTTTTTCTAAGTTTTATATATAACCCATATGAAATTTATCGTGTTATTTACAAAATTGTTATCATCTCTTTTTTATACTTAAATGAATTAAAATATATATAATTAGAGTTGTCAAAATGAATTATTTGATTTGATCCATCACGGATTAATAATTTAGTGAATCAATCTAATCTGCCTCATTTATTAACGAATACAAAAAATTGAATCTGATCTGACTCACCACAGATTGGTGGGTTAAACAGGTTGATTCACGGACTTCCTTAATTAAAAAAATATAATTTTGTTTTATTTTTTTCAGTCAAAACTAAACTATTATTCTAATTAAAATATAAATAAATTTTAATACAATTCAAATACAAATCAAAATCATAAAATCATAAGAATACAGTTTATCTATGTGTTGGCTAAAAAAAACTAGTCTTACCCAAATATAAAGTAACTTAACAAAAAATATTTGTGTGACCCTTTATTTGCGAATTGGTAAGCCAGTCCGACTCACAACGAGTTCAACCCGGTGAGCCGGGTCAAAAATCAATCCATGTTAAAATTTGTAAAAAAAATTTAACCCAACCCAATCCAAACCCGTGGTAGACCGGATGGACTCACGAGTTCCAAACTATTTTGACATTTCTATGTATAATGTTGTGCTATAAAATGTTTTTTTACTAGTGTTTGTGGCTAGTATAAGACAATTATATAAAAGTTAACTTTGTTGCTTTTATAGAAACATGCTAGCTAGTAAGGATTTGTCATTTTACATTAATCATCGGCACAAGTAAAGACAATAATTCCATATTATCTAACATATTTTCAAAAAAAAAAAGTCATTTGTGGTTTTATATTAACATTAATCTAAAACCTCACATTTTTTTAATAAATTGAGAGAATTAAGCTTAATGATAAGGTGAAATAAAATTTGTTTCAACTGGTTAACGAAAAATTAAACGCAATGATTCAATTGACAAATATAAAAAACTTTGAGTACTCCATAAAAAAAGAACAAAAGATAAATTAAAAACAACCAAATTTATTAGAAACTTGAATTTTAATTAAACTTTATTCAAATTTATATTAGTTAGTTTAAGTCTATTTCAATAGATTTATCTCGGATATAAATTCATACTTTGGTGTTTTAGTATAACCCAATTCATTAGACTTGTATTGGATAATCTTTTATATTTTGAAAATTCAAAATAAAGGTAAGGTTGGATTCATTCAAGTTATGTAAGTTGCGTCCAAGTAAGTTAGAATTAGGTCAGGTTAGGATTAGCTTGTACACGATTGAGTTGCGCCAATATATATTGGGTTAGGTCAAACTTAAGACAAACAAGGTTGACTCTTGATCCAGTTTGATTGAATTTGTTGAGTCTAGTCCAAGCCAACCTAGAACTAAGTCAAGTCCATGTGAGGTTGGATGAGTTTATATTATTTTACATTAGGCCGAATTGAGTCCATGTTAGACATAATTAAACTTAGTCAAATTTTAGTTAATTGGGTTAAGCTAAACTTAAATTAGTATGAGTTCAATCAAGTATAACACATGTCTGATTGGATTTATTGGATCAAGCTCATGATATTTTGAGTTTGATCGCGTCGACTCATATTATACAAAATTCAAACCTAAACATGAATCTAATTTAGAAAAAATGATTTTATTTACTAGGTGAAAGTAATCTAAATTTAAATTGGAATATGAAAATTTAAAGATGTATTTAAAATGAATATGAAATAAATATTTTTTTATCATCAAAATAAATGTTTTAATAATAAAATATATAATAGGGTTAGTTTACGATCATATCCTCCTAGTGTCATTTTACAACATCATTGTCCCTACTCCAACACAAATATAACTAAAATAACAATTCAGAATATCATTTAATTTTGTCTTTCAGTTTCACTCTTTGAACAAGATTGTACACACATATACTTGTTTTAGCTCAAATTCCCAGGAATATTGTGTCACTGATGCAAATCACTGTGTCTCTTTTATCCATCGTTCCAGGGGATGCTTTGTTCAACGCTCATCTTTCCTCCTTTCTTTCATTTTTGCAGTCTTGATATTGTATAGCTTTGTCCCAAGCCTTCCAGTAATGTTGACTATGACTTTGTACACCTGCACACAAAATACACCCCCACAACACAAAAAATGCCCTATTTATAGTTTTTTATCGCTAACTAGAAAGGCATTCCTAGTTGTCCTGCATCAATAATTGATTTTTGTAATCTCATTATTAATTAGTATCTATACTCCAAATGAATCAAAACCTGCTATATATAGTGAATTTTCTCTCTTTGGTTGCTTTTATCCTCTAACCATGTTCATCTTGTCCCCACACTATGAATACTCCTTGCTACACCTATAATTAATCATACACTCCTATAAGCATCGAATCTTATCTACATTAGATTTATGTTGTTCTTGAAAATAGTTTCGTTCCTCTGTTTCCATATACTCTACACCGTACATTCCACGCACACCTAGGTCAACATTATACGCTGCGAAAAAGAGTGTGATTATTGAGGATAGTGAATTCGAAAAACAGTAGGATTAGCTCAACTAAAACGATGGTGACAACTAAAACAAAGTTGATCTCAAATAATGAAGTGCTCAAGAGATATTTGAAACTTTTTTAAAAAAAAAAAAACATGGTTAGCGCCATTTTATCAATAACAAACACGTTTAGAAAATATGCATGGACCACCTCAAATTATTTATCATCTAGAATATAAAGAACAATAGGCAATGACAAATATAATAAAAGAGTATATATAGCATTGAAAGGCTATATATAAGTTAACAGTGTCCATGTATCACCACCTCACAGTTAACAGATGAACTTATTGCTTAAAATAGAAAAAGATACTTTGAGGAAAAGAAAACACGAGACATAGCGGAAGAAACCAACTTTTATGATAGGAAACAGATGAGAAGGTTGAAATGATAGATCATTGTAGCAAACGCAAGGAAAAGTGTTAGCAGGCCTCAGATAATTGTTCACGTCATTATCAAAGATAATATTATCAGCCAATGTCGGCAATATCAACACATCACTGGCCACACATTATTCAGATCATAAAAACCAATTTTGAAAAAGAGAGAAAACAATGCTTTGGTATCAGTTGAAACTTGAGCTTGAACTATAATGTTAAGTGATGATAACATAGTTACAGAAGTACCACGTACCAAATTCAGCATAGTGCGAGGACCCCATTCTGAACTGTCATCAAAACAAGACATATGTGATAATAACGTTAAAGTGAGGGAACCACGTAACACGTATAGCACGTATAGTGAATAATCAGCGCACAGGATGACTCTCTGAATAGTAGCAGAGAAGGGAGAAAGTGAAGAAAGAGAAGAACAAAGAGATCTGAATTTATAGGAAGTAATGTTGGAGTGTCGAAGTAAGAATAGGAGTCTTCTCTTGATGGACAAGCAAAATACTAGTGGTTGTGGCAGTCTCGTGGACTTTTCAAACACAACAGATATCGAAAGCATCTTAGCGCAGCCTTCTACTTTTCGAGCGATATCACGAGCGTGCCATGCAAGAAATTTTTTTATTTAAACTTAAAACTTTTAAGAGAACTTAGAAAGTTTTACTCAAGTAACCATTAATTTCAAATTAACTTCATTCTTAATTTAGTTATTATAAAATTTACGGTATAACAATTTATAATTAACTGACCATTTAACCCGTTTGCCGTGTATACATTATTTTATTTACTCGATAACTTGTATCATACTGATAAATATAATGCATATCTAGAAAAATTTTACATCACTTGAAATAAGTTAGAGAGGGAATATTAGTGAGTATATAATCAGATCTAGATCCATGATGTTTTTTTTTCTCCAAATCAAAGACATTTTATATTAGTGTTTGACTTTTCTTATCCTCTTATAGTAGTAGTGTTATGAGATGCAACTCAATTATTGTTCCGAAGAATGAGTGTACTTTGGGTCAAATGATTAAGATTATTTTTCAAATTTGTACATAGTGATGATTTTCTACGGGCATGGTTTCTCTCCGTATTTGGAGTTTCTATGTTATACTCTTATGTTCGTTGTGTTAATCTTATTTCTATGTTAATAAGGTGATTATTGAGGATAAAAACGATAATATTCTTACCTGAAGATGTGATTTAAAATAATGAAAGATAGAAAATAATTAAATTGTAAAAGGTAAAGTTGGAATTATAAAATGTGGACACAAAAGAGAGAATCCCCTTCATATGTAGATATTGTCTTTACTCTTTACATTTTTTAATATTTAATATATTATTTAACTTTTTATTATATTTATGCTTAAATATTATTAAATTGTAATATATATTTTTTAATATTTTATATATAATTTGACTTTTTTTATATTTATGTTTTAGATGAAAAAATTATTTTAATTTTAAAATATAATTTCAAGTAAAATTAGATTAATAAAAAAATAATTTTCATTAAAAATAAGAATTTAGAAGTGGATTTAGATTTAAAACCTGCTCCAAATATTTAGATATCAATTTTAAAAACATTTAAACCAGTTTTATAACAATAACATATTAATCTAAAGTCTAATCTAATTACATAAATTTAAATTGGATATTTAAAATTTTTTATCTATTTCCATCTTATTCGTAAAAAAAAAACTCACATGTTATTCATCTGTATACTCGTCGAATATCCATTTAAAAAATACTCGTAGATTTTTTTAAAACCTACGGATACACGTGGATACCCGCGAATATTTAATAAACATATATATTTTAAAAATTTTTTAAATAAAATTATAAAAAAATTAAATATAATATGAATTAAATTAAATTAGATATAAATTAAATTAAATATAAATTAAATTTTCATTTTCAATATATTTAACTTAATAAAATATAATTTTATTTTTTTACATCCCATATCCCTACCTCTGATTGTTAACATTGTGTATTAATCATATTCATAAATCGAAATGGAATCGTAGGCACTTCATATGCATAGTATTTGGTTTTGGTTAATTTAAATGTTTGATTTTAGGGATCACATTATCTTACTTCAAGATAATAGCAATAGGATGAATAATGCAAACTTATAATCTATTACATTCTTAATAGGCAAGACTACATGATTTTGTGGAATATCAAATTGACCTAAAATCATGATGACGTGTATTATAATTTGAAAAGGTGCAATCACATAACTTTTGGAGGCAGGCCAGGTGATAGAGGGAGACAACAATCTTAGTGATCTTTTTAACAACACAATCTAGAGGATGTAAATGTAAATATGCATTAACTAAACTCAGTCTATGTAGAGAGATGATTTTTTTTTCCTTTGTAGAGCACATTATATGCATTTCATTGTATGGAATTTGTGAGAATTTAATGGGAAAAAGGATAAGTGATAAGGGAAATTACAACAAAAGATAAATTTTTTGCACTACTGACAAAAAGGAATTTACTACAAATTATTTGTGCTAAGATAGTGAAGGAGCACTTTAGTTGAATATTGTTAATCATCTAATTAATCGGGAAAGACTAGACCTAATATCCAATGACATTAATGGTGGTCTATGATGCACAGATACGATACGTGTATCGGATACGACACGTATCCGATACATCGATACGTTTATTTTTAAAATAATAGGATACAATATGTGATAGATACATGATATATGAATAATGAAAAGTGTATAATAATTCTTACAAACATAATAAATATATGATTGTTAATGTGTGAATCCAAATTTTCTAATTAGAGACCAATTATTTTGATAGTCAAAACCTTGTAGCTAATGTTAGTGACCAATTTAAAAATCAATTCATCATTGAAAATATTTTAATTATCAATTTAGAGACCGATTATAATTTTGTGGATCTATTTTAGTTGTCAATTTGGTCACTAAATAGTGACTAATTATTTTTTGTCACTAAAATTGATCACTATTCAAAGATTTTATTGTAGTGTACTACTACTTTATAAATTAGATACGTTATTGATAAGTATCATTAAAGTATCCTAAAGTATCGGATACGATACGTGTTGGATACGGATACGTGACCCAAGTTAAAGTATCGGTGCATCATAGATAGTGGTTGTTTTTTATTTGTGTGTATGTCTTAGTGTTATGTTATACCAATATCTCTTATCTTTTTGTCAAAGTGGCCATACAAATCTTGCGTCTTGTTTTAAATTTTTCCGTGACTATTGACTATGTAAAGGGTTCGAACACCAAGTGTTTACTATAATTTATGTATTATTTATTGTTGATAAAAAAAATCTAGTGTGTGAATTATTTAGATTAGTTTATCAAGATAAACCTATTTTATTAATTTTATCCCTATATTGTTTATTTTAAGATGTAATGATTTTATCATAATTTTTCCTTTAAATAAAATATTAGTAATATAAGAAAAAAAGTCTATATAAACTACAAATATTTTTATCCTATTATAAAGGGTTTGTAATGACACATCTAAAAGTTATTCTGGCTAAATTCTTTATTTTAAATTTTGAGAAAAAATATTATCCGTGCTAAATTACATACCCTCAATTGTAAGAAGACTTTTTTTTTTTCCGCAAAAACTTGTCATAATTTAACTAAACGTGCCTTCAAATTATATATTGTTTGTCCCATTCATAGAAAAGAAAAGCTAAATTCACTAAAATTACATCTTTAGAAGGAAAAAACCTTGTGATCGGAGAATTTGATTGCGAAGGGCGCGAGTGGGCACTAGCACTTAATTTCATGCCGCAATCGTTGAAGCAACTTCATTACAGAACTCTCACATTATTAATATTGTCTTCTAGTTAAATAGAATCCGGTGGTTTCTGATCTTGTGTGTTTCTTGGATATTATGGAAGTACAAAAAGAAATTTACTGTGTTAACCTTTTGTTGTTAAAGTTTCAGAAAATCACTTTCCTTAAAATCCTATTATCATGAATGTCCAGTTAATTATTATTTGCAAATAATTGATGTCTCTGAAAAACTTGTAGGCTTATAACAAACCAAAATGACTTTATATATATATATATCAACATAAAGATAGCAACTACCTTACATAAAGATAACAACCACCTTACTCCATACAACATTTTATCTTAAGAAAAAGTTCAATCCATTAGCGAGGGCTTCACCTTCTTTCTAGATATTTTAAAAATTAATTTTCTCTTATCTTTGGCTTAGACCTTTCTTTATATCATTTTTTAAAATTAGTTTTTGGCTTTGTGAGGGTATAACCCTTTCTATCTATTTTATCTTTAAAATAATTCTTTGCTGTAAAAATTAATTTTATCTTATCAAGATTTTTAACCTTGAATTGGCTTTATCTCTAGTCGATGTGGGATTTCCAATACATCCCCTAGAATAGGCTCTAACCTGACTTTAATACCATGTTAGAAGTAGGTTTAAGCCTAACTCAATCTCACAAAATCGGCTTGTCGAATGATGTTTGCACCCCACTTATATATTGTGCATTGACCTTATCTCTAATCGGTTATATCACTACAAAAATACATTCATTTAGCAAAAAGAAAAATAGCATGAGCCAAAAATTGGAAGCAAATAGTTGACCTTATGATCTCAACATAAAGATAGCAACCACCTTACTGCATACAAAATTTTAATAATTTTAAGAAATAAAAGTTTAATCCATTAGCGAAGGCCTCACCCTCTCTTTAGATATTTTAAAAATCAATTTTCTTAGCTTTGGCTTAACCCTTTCTTTATATCATTTTTTAAACTTAGTTTTTGGCTTCGTGATGGTATAACCCTTTCTATCTATTTTATCTTTAAAATAATTATCTGTTGAAAAAATTAATTTTATCTTATCAAGAGTTTTGACTCTGAATTGGGACCTTATCTCTAGTCGATCTGGGACTTCCAATACATCTCTTAGGATAGGCTTTAACCTGACTTTAATACCATGTTAGAAGTAGGTTTAAGCCTAACTCAACCCCAAAAAATCGGTTTGTAGGATGAGGTTTGCACCCCACTTATATATTGTGCATTGGTCTTATCTCTAGTCGATGTAGGACTTCCAACAAAGCCCTCTTTAAATTATTTTATGAATTAATTTTAGTTTAGCAAAGGTCTATTCTCTCTATATATTATTCTTTAAAATGATATTCTACCTTAGCAAACTTTTTATAGTTTTTTTTTTATATTAAACACTTTGAAGCATATACTTACTATAAAATACAACAATTTAAAAAAATAAAATTTCATCCATTAGCGACGGTCTGACCCTTTTTATATTTTTTAAAAATTAACTTTAAATCCCTCTCTTCATATTAATTTTTAAAATTAGTTTTAACTTAACAAGAGTCTAGTCCTCTCTATTTGTTATTTATTGAAATAATTTTCTGTGTTAGAAATTACTTTATTTTAGCGAAAACTCCAATTTTTGAAAGCTCTATAAAATTATTTTTATTCAGAATACAAATTTCATTTGCTTATATTCGAGTTGTTGCTCATTATTTAGTTGCGAGATGAATGCTTTATTCTATTTATGACAATTCCTTAAGTCCGAATGATATTAGGATATTACAATTGGAATATTGGGTGTGTACCTTGGGTGTGCAACCACACTGAGACTGAGGGAGCACAATTTGAAATATTTATTCATAGTCAGGATAAGGTATGAGTATATTCGAGTTAACAGTTTGAGTCATTTTGCAAAATGAAATTGTTTAGTTATCACTGAAACAATGATGGTTTATGAGTCTAATTTCGTGTGGAATTGTCACATTACAATTTGACTTTATAGTGAATTTATGACCAACATAAAATGTTATCGATCTTTGTATGGATTTGATATCTTACATATCTATTATTTTATTCGTTCTTAGAATTTGAGTTGAAATTGTGGCTTCAATTTTGAAACCCTATAACTTGAGTTGGGCATACACACTAAATGGAACTAGCAAATAACACTTTGCCTTTTTGGTTCACAGTGCACGTTTCATAAGGGTATATTTTGAGTTGTCCCACCTGGAATTATTGAATCGCACTTTGATTTTCTTAGTTCATTGTGTAAATTCCATATGGGTATATTTTTAGTTGTCCCGTCATTAAAATAATTGTCAAAGCGCACTTTGACTTTCTTTGTTCACATGAGAAAATTTTGAGTTTCCTTTTGTTATTCAAACTACTGATGAATTTTTTAGTTATCTTTTGATGCGTTGTTGCGTCAAAGTGAAATGATTCTAGAGTATGATCTTACTTCATATTTATTCATTTTGTAAATATGAGTTGGGCGTGCATTTTAAATGTAGTTGATAGTTTTTGACTATTTTTGAAAATTTTGGATGACTACATAGAAGTTGTCCCTTATAATATGGTAATATGATATTTTTACCCAATGAAGGATAAAATGTTGGTTTTGAGCCCTATATTGAATTTACTGATTTCAATTTTTTTTGTTTAGTTTAATTAAGTTGAGCTTGTACTTCAACTTTTGATATTTGATATTAGTTACAAAGCCAAATGAATTTCGGTTCGGTGGCTATCCAAGTAGCCCCTTTGAAATGTATCATCAAACTTTTAGTACTGATCACGGGTGTCACAACCTAAATCGCGATGGGACGAGGAACTAAAAAAGAAATTGATTAGGAAAAAGAGATTTGAAGTCGTTATCATAGTTTATTTTGAAAAACTATAAAAGACCATAAAAATAAAATAAAGTCTATAAAAACCAAATTTAGGATTCGAAAGTCGGTTATGCGTAGAGAATATATTAGCACCCTACAACGTCACCCAAAGGCGGTACCTTTAATTAAATTTGCAAAAGAGATGTGTTTATTTAAAATATTTATTTTTCCCAAAAGTAAGAAATAAGAAATTATTTAACATACATATTTTTCGATTAAAAAGGACCCGACAAGCACTAACTTTGGTCCTACGTATTGTCATTAAAAATGAGAAATCAGGGCTACGTAGTTCTGTATAAGATTTGATTAGAATATTTAATTTTCAAAATCACCTTTTGACATTTTTGAAAATAAGTGACATGTGACGCGTGCGGCTAATTAGATACCAAAACCTTTTTATGATTTTTGTATTTAAAAAAAGAAGTATCGTGCGACGCGAGCGGTTGATTAGATACCAAAACTATTTGTATAACTTTTGCATTAAAAAAAAAGTGTCGTGCGACGCAAACGATCGATTAGACACTAAAACTATTTTATATAACTTTTGTATTTTAAAAAAGAAGTGTCGTGCAACGCGAGAGGTCGATTAGACACTAAAACTATTTTTATAACTTTTGTATTTTAAAAAAGAAGTATCGTGTAACGAGCGGTCGATTAGACACTAAAAGATAAAATAAAGAAAATAATTTTAAATTTTATTTATTCTTATTTTTATCATTTAAAAATTATTGTAATTTTTATTTCAATTTTAAAATACTTTTATTATTTTAGAAAATGAGATGATTGAAATGTGAGATTTAATTAGAAAAAGGTAAAATTGGAAATAGAAAATGAGAGTACATAAGTGAATATGTGGGTGCAATGAAAAAAAACTATACACATGAGAATGGGGTGCATAAAGAGAAACGCGTGGTGCATAAAGTAAAGGTATCCTAGTCTAAAAAAGAAAAATAAAGGAGTGGGGTGTGTGCAGATACATAAGGTAAAATAAAACTTAATGTAAGGGGTGTGGTATTATTACATTGGGGAGTATATAAAGAAATAAAAATGAAAAGTCCAAAATAGAATAAGAGTGCAAAACTGAACCATAGAGGTGCAGAAAGTATTAAAATCAATAACTCAATTAAAATGGTGGTGCAAGAGTTGATTATGGGGTGCATGCCAAATTTAAAGTTATTAACCCAATTAATATGGTGGTGTAATAATTAATTATGGGTGGTAAATGAAGTGAAAGTGAATCTGCCAAAACACTATCTCTAATTATTCCAAAACGCATAGCACCAACAAGTTTTTCCTCCCCAATTTCATCTTCAATCTCACGACACATCCTTGTCGCTACTCACTTTTATTGCCAAGCCGTCGGTGATACGGCCAACAACAGCGTCGGCCACCACCGTCACCGGCAATGCCATCTCCTTCTTTAGACAAGAATCATGAGAGGGTTTCCTATCTTCTTCCTCCATCTCGTTGCTGCACCAGTTGTGGTTGTCGCCAGTACCGCCACATGATCCGATGGCCACCACGTTGTTGGGAACGTGATCGGAGTTGCCACTGCCATCATCCACCGTCGGAACCTCCATGGCATTGATATTTAGACCCTTTTCTAACCCATCTCCAAAACTTTTCTTCTTTCTCATCCACTTTATTTTCAATATTGATTGTGGTTTTTATTATTTATTTATGTACTGTCTGATAAGTATTTTTTGATGTGCAATTAAATTATTATTTTTTCTGGAATCCTTACTGCAATTAATCATGTAACAACACAAAATATACAAAACATCATAGCAAATTTCGAAATTATGAACCTGATTAATGTGCTCCTATTTCACTCTCAATATCTTGCTCTTCGTCTTTTGAATATCTACGTTATTTACCTTTTGGTTTGATTCCTGGACTATGAGTCTAAATTCAATAAAATATATGGTACTGTGAAAAATAAGTGATTCGAATGTGAGGATGTATGAGTTAAAAGATGATCTCTAAATCTTCTAAGGGTGTGAATTTTCTTCTTTGTGTCTAGAGAAAAAAAAAATGTTGGAATTTAGGAGTGGTTATGGAGATTATGCTTTTTCAATGGCCTTTTGAAAACAAAAACAAACTGACGAGAAAACTGTCATGCAATGGAAGTTTTTTTCTTTTTCTTTTTAATTATTTTTAATATAAAAAAATAGGAAACTGTACAACATCTTTACCTTAAAACTTTTTTTTTTAATTTTTAACTTAATTAAAATAAAATAAATCTAATTTTTTATGTTTTAATTAACATTTTATATTTTTATATTTCTATATTTTTTGTTTTGAGTTTTTATATTTGACTCATATTTCTAAAAATTACTTAAACACCTACTTTAATTTTTTTAAACAATATTTAAAGAAACTTTTTTTAATTAATTTTATTTTTTTAAGACAATTTATTTTTACTCCTTTTTAATTAACATTTTTTTTAATGTTTTGGAAACAATTTTATTTATCCGGACAAAATTGAATGTTGACAATGGGTAATAGTTTTGCCTCTAATTTTGAAAGTCCAATACTTGAGTTGGTAGAGTGCCTCCAATTTTGAAGGTTCTATAACTTGGTTTGATATTGGGTCTCCAATTTTTGAAAGCTCTATAAAAAAAAATTATTCAGAATACAAATTTCATGTACTTATATTTGAGTTGTTGCTCATTATTTAGTTGCTAGATGAATGCTTTATTATATTTATGACAGTTCCTTAAGTCCGAATGATATCGGAAGATTACAATTGGAATATTGGGTGTGTACCTTGGGTGTGCAACCACACTGAGATTGAGGGAGCACAATTTGAAATATGTATTCATAGTCAAGATAAGGTGTAAGTATATTCGAGTTAACAGTTTGAGTCATTTTGCAAAATGAAAATGTTTAGTTATCACAGAAACAATGATGGTTTGTGAGTCTAATTTCGTGTGGAATTATCAGATTACAATTTGACTTTATAGTAAATTTATGACCAACATAAATTGTTATGGATTTGACATCTTAAAGATCTATTATTTTATTCGTTCTTAGAATAAATTGTGGCTTCAATTTTGAAACCCTATAACTTGAATTGGGCAATCACACTAAATGGAACTGGCGAATAACACTTTGCTTTTTTGGTTCACAGTGCACGTTTCATAAGGGTATATTTTGAGTTGTATCATCTGGAATTATTGAATCGCACTTTGATTTTCTTAGTTCACCGTGCAAATTCCATATGAATATATTTTTAGTTGTCTCGTTATAAAAAATTTGTCAAAGTGGACTTTGACTTTCTTTGTTCACATAAAAAAAGTTTGAGTTGCCTCTTGTTTGAACTTTTGATGAATTCTTTATGTATCTTTTAATGGTTATTGGCCTAGTTGGAATGTGATTTTTTATCCAATATTTTTTTAACCCTTTAATAAAATTACGAAATTCAAATTTATTTTTCTATCAAAATTTAATATTGAGTTGTATTTCTATGTCAAATTTTTAGATTTGGTAGAAAGTTCAAATGGAATTGGATGAGGTGGGTATTCTAAATTGAATTGACTGAGTGTGGTGCGACATTTTTATTCTTGCAAAATTTTCACATGCGTACGCAAAGTTGTTTCATGAAGCTTTTTATATTATTGATCATAGGTAAGATATGTGATTCTAATGTTGAAAGTCCTATAACTAGAGTTGATATAGTGTTCCAATTTTGAAAGTTGTATAACTTAGGTTGCTATTGTTCCTCATATGTTGAAAGCCCTACAAAATTATACTCCTCTTCATGACATTTAATGTGTCATTTTACTTATATACTAGTTATCTCAATCACTTAGGACTTTAAACTCCTTTTGAATGATAAAAATCTTCTCCCCATGAGATTTGATGTATCATCTTACTAATATACTTGTTAGCTTAATCAATTTCATCCGATGTGGGAGTTCAAACTTATATTAACTCATTTTACTTATTTACAACAACAACAACAATAATAATAATAGTAACATTAATAATGAGGCTTAATTATGTTTTAAGTCCCTAATATATTTAAAAACTTACAATTGAGTTCTTAATAAATTTTTGAACTTTTGGACTCTATTGAGTACTCAATAAATCTAATTTTTTCAATTGAGTCCCTGTTGTTTACTTTTTCTGATTATTGGGTGATGTAGTGGTTAAGGGAGTGATGTAGCGGTTAAGGGAGTGATGTAATTATTATCTTGCCATGTCACCTAGATTAATTATCATCATATGTTATTTTATTATTTTAAAAATCTATAATTTATAATTTTATAATTTATGATTATGTAATTTTTAAATTTTTAAACTTTTAAATTTTATGAGTTTGTTATTTTATAATTCTAAAATATTCCAATAATAATAACAATAGTAATAGTAGTAATAATACTTACACTATGACTGATATTAATACTAATAATAAAAATAAAAATTATTAATTCTAATACTAATGGGTAAGAACGGTATAAATAATAAGATTACTACCAGTAATGATTAAAATAATAAAACGATAATATTAATAATGACAATGATAATATAAATAAGGTTAAAATATTTTTTTTTCCAAATTTTTGTCAAGTTTTATCAAATCAGTCATAATTCTTTTTTGTGCTCAAATAGGTTCAAGTTGTTGTCAATTTTGTTCAATGTGTTATTCTTTTGTTAACACTGTTTAAATTATGAACGATAATGAACAGTGATTATCACATGTCACTTTGTGATATTTTTAATTATTTTAATTTTTCTTTTAGTTTTTTTATTATTTTTAAATGTTCACATGTCAATCCAATAGTGCGTCACGTTTCAGAGTCAATGTTTTATATTCAATTTAGTCCCTATATTTGTTATTTTTGTTCAATTTAGTTCTAATTTTGTTTAAAATTGAGCAATTTTGTCCATTTTAAAATTGGGATAATTTAATTTTTATATAAAAGTTATAATGATGTGAATTTTAATATATTTAATAAAAAATGTGAATTTTAATGTAAATATTAAATTTGGTCTTAATTTGGAAAAAGAACAAATTGGTTAATGTTAAAAATAATTAGGAGTAAATTGAACAAAAATAATGAATATAAGTACAAAATTGAATATAAAACATTGACTCTAACATGTGGCACGTTGTTGGGTTGACACTCAACATTTAAAAATAATTAAAAAAAATTAAAAATAAATAAATTTAAAAAAAATCCACGAAAGTACACGTGGCAGTCATTGTTTATGGTCGTTAATAATTTAAATAGTGTTAGCAAAAAATTACAAAATTGAACAAAATTAGCAAAAATTGAGACATATTTGAGCACACAAAAAATTCGGACTGATTTGACAAAACTTGACCAAAATTGGGATAAAAAATATTTTAACCTATAAATAATAATAATAATAATAATAATAACAACAACAACAACAACAATAATATAACATTAACTGTAAGGCCCAATTATTTCTGCCCTCTTAATTTTAAAGGTTGTCCAATCTTTTGGGCCTAACTGGGGTTGGCCCAATTCGATTTCTGACCTAAGTTACCCTAAAACCCTAACTTGTAACCACTCTTCGTGAAAACAGATTTCCACTCACCTCTTAGAGCAGTTGTCGTCATCCTCTGCTAGGGTTTGGAGAAGTCAGTCTAGAAAGCTCAGCCTCATTCTTCCATTCCGCGTAAGTCTCTCCCAACTCGAGCTCTATGTTCGTTTCGTCTCTTCTTTACGTTCTCAGTTAGAGCTTTCTAGTGAGCTCATTTTAAACTTGTCCTACTGGTTTTAGTTCACGAAGCCGTTCCTTAAGCTACTGTCCTTCACCGCTCGAGTATCAGAACTCTAGCTAACATCTCCCAGGTACGAGAAGCTAGACTATTCATCTGTGGTTGATAAACTGTGTGGTTTATTCATCTGTTGCGTGCATGTGACAATATTGAATGTATATGGAATTATGTTTGAATGTTTGGTGTGTGAGTGTACTGTTTCTGGGTTTGTAGGTGTCGAACAGTGGGAGGAACCTGTAGGCGAGCTCATCTCGCCTAAGCGAGAATTACAGGTCCTCGCCCAAGAGTTTCCTCGAATACTCGCCTAGGCGAGTGGATTGTGTTTTGAGCGAAAAATCATCTCGCTCAGGCGAGATGGCCTCGCCTGAGCGAGCCCTCGCGAAAACTCCCAGGCCCCTTGACGCAGTCTCGCCTAAGCGAGAGCCTGCTGCTTGAGCGAGGGCACTCCCCTCGCCTGAGCGAGGGTCTCTAGCTTGAGCAAGACCCGCTGTAGGCCGTGCTGTTGTTTTTCGTGGTTGGTGTTTGTGAACTGTCTGTGGCGTGATTCCACCCTGATTAAAGTATGAGACTCGATAAAAAGCATGGAAATTTGTAGTTATTAAACTGTATGTATGATTTGGTATGAAACTTTACAAGATGGTTGGTACTAAAGGGACGTGGTTGTGGTATTATGATACAAACCTGTATTCGTGCTCCAGCTGGAGTGAGCTGGTATTGATTTCGCCGTGGTATATGAATGAGTATGATTTATAAAGGTTGATCTGAGGTTATATGTATGATGAGCATTCCTTTGATGTTGATTATGATGTAGTTCGTGTCAATGCGTAATTCCTTGGAGTCTCTAGGTGAGACTTTTCAGGGTTGCGCTTCAGTGGTCGGGACGTAATTCCATGGCCCCTATTAATGGGTGTCCATGGTGGTGCCCCATCTGTATAACTAGGTAAGGATTCAAGTTAAGGTTGCATCCTGACACTCTAAGGAGTCAGTTAGTCTCACTTAGAGCGGACTGACTCCTGTGGTGAGAGTAGTAGGAGGCCTGAAATTCTTTAAGGGCTAACCTTGTGGTGAGGGAAAATTGATCCATCGTAACACTTGTAACACATAGCTCGGGGGTGAGCAGAGGTATCCACCACAAGTGCGGGCATCCGCTGAATCCGACCAAGTTATACGTATCCGGATGAGTCGAGTCGTAGTGTATTGATTGAGAGTCATAACATGCTCGGATGATGTATGGATATTGAATGGTGAGAACTATATTTTGACTGTATGATATATGTTGTTGGCACTAGCTTACCCGGTTGATCGTATGGTTGTCTTGTATGTGGTTCTTCTTTCTTGCGATGATCATCAATTAAATTGATGGGAGCAGATGGGCGAGGTTCCAGAGGTCAGCAAGGAAATGGAGATTTCGCTGCATAGTCCACGTGGACTAGTTTATATTCCTGTATGAGTTTATTTAGGGTTGCTACCCATGTATCTGTTCGTCCTTAGATTCATGCACTCTGGTTAACTTTTCCTCTAGTTTCTTTTGGGCATCGTGGTGTGCCATGGGTTGTATGAAGTTGAGTTTAAAACTCCCAGACCGCGCTTTTATGTTATCTTTCTCGTGACATTCCTTTAATTTCACGTACTTAATTAAATGGGGTGTTACATTAACAATTGTTATTATAATAATAATAATAATAATAAAATTAATAAAAATAATAATCTTATTAAAAAAGAAACTATAATAATAATATAAAAATAATGAGAATAATATTAATAACATCAATATTAATAATAATGAAAATAATAAATATTATAATAATAACAATAGTATAACCGCAACAACTATTATAAAAATAAAAATAAAAAATAAACAAAAATTATAAAATAAATAGTAGAAATAATAAAAATATAACAACGACTATTATTTTAAAATTAGTAATAACAACCATTATAACCATCTTTCATACTAGGGGACACTTCACATTGATGCTAAATAGTTACAACTTCTTTCTCATGACTTTGATGACTCTTTTTACCCGTGGTCTGAGCTCACCCTAACTCTAACTCTAGCCTATCTAGGCCCAACCTAGCTCATAATTCGTGACCATGACTTAACTACTCAGTTTTTTCCCGCATTAGGTTTGATGAGTGTTTTTACTTATATTCTAGTCATCTTAATCACTTTCATACGATGTGAGACTTAAAACTCATATTGAATGATAACAACCTCCTCCCCATGAGATTTGATTGTGTCATCTTACTTATATACTTATTAGCTTAATCAGTTTCATGATGTTGGAGTTCAATCTTATATTAACTCATTTTACTTATTTACTACTCACAACAATTACAACAACAACAACAACAACAACAACAACAACAATAATAATAATAATAATAATAATAATAATAATAATAATAGTAACATTAATAATGAGGCTTAATTATGTTTTAAGTTGCTAATAGATTTAAAAACTTACCATTGGGTCCTTAATAAATATTTAAACTTTTGTACTCTATTGAGTATTCAATAAATCTAATTTTTTTCAATTGAGTCCCCCACTGTTTATTTTGTCTGATTATTGCGTGATGTGGCGGTTAAGGGAGTGATGTAATTATTATCTTGCCATGTCACCTAGAATAGTTGTCACCTTATGTTATTTTATTATTTTAAAATTCTATAATTTATAATTTTATAATTTATGATTATGTAATTTTTAAATTTTTAAATTTTTAAACTTTTAAATTTTATGAGTTTATTATTTTATAATTCAAAAAATTTATAATAATAATAATAACAATAGTAATAGTAGTAATAATAATACTAACACTACGAATGATATTAATACTAATAATAATAAAAATAAAATTATTAACTCTAATTCTAATGGGTAACAACAGTACAAATAATAAGATTACTACCGGTAATGATTAAAATAATAAAAACAATAATATTAATAATGACAATGATAATAGAAATAAGGTTAAAATATATTTTTGGTCTCAATTTTTGTCAAATCAGTCATAATTTTGTTTTTGTGCTCAAATAGGTCATAATTTTCGTCAATTTTGTTCAATGTGGTCCTTGTTTTCTAATACCATATAAATCATTGACGGTAATAACAATGACCTGTCACGTGTCACTTTATGGTTTTTTTTAATTATTATAATTTTTTTAAAATATTTTGAAATGTTCACGTGCCAATCCAGCAACGTTCCACGTTTCATAGTCAATGTTTTGTAATCAATTTAGTCCCTATATTTTAGGGGTGACAAAATGGGTCATTTTGGCATGCCAATAGCAAACGCGTTGGATATTGCAACCCATCCCTCAGGACGAGCTGGCAGGCCGGCGAGCTGGCTTGCCACTTTTTTTTTTTTAATTTTCTTATAACTTTTTCCTTTAATTTTTGTTTTTAAATTATATATATATATATATATATATATATATGTATATTTATTTATATAATATAAAAAAATTATTTTTAATTTTAAACATTAAAAAATTAAAAAAAAAAGGTTGGCGGGCTGGCCTGTTTTGGCTCGCTAAATTGGTGGGCTAGGCGGGACGGGCTACAACGGGTTGGTGGGTTGGAAATTCCAACCCAACCCGTCCTTTTCTTGGCGAGCTGGCATGTGGGTCCGACGGTCCTAGCCCGCTTTGACATCCCTATTATATTTGTTATTTTTGTTCAATTTAGTTCGAATTTTGTTTAAAGTTGAGCCATTTTGTCCCTTTTAAAATTGGGACCCAATTTAATTTTTATATAAAACTTATAATGATATGAATTTTAATATATTTAATTAAAAGATTTAATAAAAAATGTGAATTTTAGTGTAAAAATTAAATTTGGTCTCAATTTGGGAAAAGAACAAATTGGTTCATGTTAAAAATAATTGGGACTAAATTGAAAAAAAAATAATGAATATAAAGACAAAAATGAATATAAAATATTGACAGTGACATGTGGCACATTGTTGGGTTGACACGTGCACATTTTAAAATAATTGAAAGAAAATTGTAAAATTATAAAAAAGTCAAAAAATAAAAAAACCCACAAAAAGGACACAATGCAATCACTGTTTATGGTCCTTAATGATTTAAACGGTGGTAGTAAAAAAGGACAAAATTAAATAAAATTGACGAAAATTGAGACCTATTTGAGTACAAAAAAAATAGGATTGGTTTAACAAAACTTGATGAAAATTGGAACCAAAAAGGTATTTTAACCTATAAGTAAAAATAATAATAACAATAATAAAAGTACTAATCTTATTAAAAAAACAACTATAATCATAATAATAATAATATAAAAATAATGATAATAATATTAATATTAACAATAATAACTTTGATGAGTCCTTTTATCCATGGACACTTAAATCTTTCTCATGACTTTGATGAGTCTTTTTATCCGTAGTCCGAGCCCACCCCAACTCTAGCCTACCTAGGCCCAACCTAGCCCATAATTGTAACCATGACTCAACTACTCATTTTTGTAACAATATAACAATAGTTATTTTGGAAAAATTGTAATAATAACCATTTTAACCATCTTTCACATTTTGGGACACTTCAAGTTGATACTAAATATGTATAATTTCTTCCTCATGACTTTGATGAGTCTTTTTACCTGTAGTTCGAGCCCACTACAACTCTAGCTCTAGCCTATCTAGGCCCAGTCAACCTTTAATATGTAACCATGACTCAACTACTCATTCTTGTTCCTAATAGCTTTGATGGGTGTTTTTATTTATATATTAGTCATCTTAATCACTTTCATCCGATGTAGGACTTCAAACTCATGTTGAATGATAACAATCTTCTCTTCATGACATTTAATGTGTCATTTTACCTATATATTAGTTATCTCAATTACTTCCGCCCAATGTGGGACTTTAAACTCATATTGAATGATAACAATCTCCTATATAAAATGTGTCCTTTTTTTTAGGTTACTATTAGAGCAATTGTGTGAAAGTCTTAGTATCATGCATGTTTTCACATTTTTTGCAACTCTGTCATGGGCATTGCACTATAAAGACTATAATTACCACAAATGTTTTGTACTTTGAGCCATCAAATATGTTTTTGTTACTGTTTGCTACATACTCAAGGTTTTAGAGAGTAAAATTTAAAATTTTATTGTTCAATTTTTTATTTTCTATTAAGTTTTCATGGTTATTCATCATCCTTACTACTTTATGATTTATTTTTATTTGTCTTTATTTATTTGTTTTGGCTTTGGGAACCAAAATGGTTTCATAGCCATTCATACCTTTTGATTCTCGAACTCATGATGATTATTAGTTCAGTTTGTGATTCTTATTGTTTCACACTAATGTTATTATTGTCACTAATGCTATAATTATCTTTTATTATGTCATCAGTGTTGAGAATCTAAGTGTGAGTCTAAGTCACATATTTAATGAAAATAAGAAAAGTTAAACAACATATAATTTAGATGATTTATAAACTCAATTTCTTAAAATTTGAAGTTGAAAATAGTGTCAATATGTCATGTAAATTGAATTCGGAGTGTATTAGTGTTGTGTCTCGATGAGTTCTACCTTCTCAATAGACCCATCAAAAGAAATGAAATAGTAAAAGAGGAGGGTCTATTTCAGAGAGGGCCCGAGCGCAGCACACACTTCCATTGATTTGGGTATCGAAATGGAAGGGCCCTATTCTACTCATGGAACACATTGCATGCTTCCTTTTCATAAACTCTTTCTAACTTAAAAAGCACACCAATTACGTGCTTTTACAAGCGTGGAAGCAAGCTCCAACGCTACCCAATCATACTTTGACAAACTCATAGATCAACAACAGCCAATCTCAATATCAAAAGAAAGAGCTGAATATATATCGGGTGCTACGAAACGCAATTGTAGCAAAAACCTTCAATTTTGTGGTTACACAAACATAAACATAAATTATTTTTAATCAAGTTTAATAAACTATAAACAAAATTCAATATTTGCACTGCTGTCAACTTGTATAAGGCACGTGGCTAAGTTTAATCTCTAATTTGTACACAAAGTGAGGAAAACAATACAATGAAGCGCATGCTCAACTTTTGACACTGTGCCTTGCACAATGCGTCACGGAAGGGAACTGTATTTTATTTCGAGGTCATTCCAAAAACTTTCCAACGATTCACCCCCACCATTCCCTTGTTCCCACATATGCATATTCAAACTTCCCCACGGATCCAGACCCGAACCCGAACAATCGCTATGGTCTGAATTGGAATGAACTTGGAGCTCCACGGACGATGAGTCCGAGTAAGAACCGGCGGGGTGGCTCCCTTTACTCCACTCCGTCACCGAATCTAAACCGTGAAAGCCCTGAATTTCACTTGGGCCTGGGTCCAGCTTCATCTGAGGCTCGAGAATTTGCGATGTGGGCTGAAGCCGCTCCAGTAAGCGCGGCATCCACACATAACGCAACGTGTCTCTGAACTCTTTGCTGTTGACATCGCACCTGAGTTGCTTCGCCTGTTTTATCACTCTCGTCCTCCAATAGTTCTTTATTTCATTGTCCGTTCTTCCTGGCAGGTGCTGCGCAATCTTCGACCACCTACGAAAAAACATTATACACCGTATATTACACATGTCTACGCCCAAACCACATAAGAAAACACCGTAGATTGAATTTTATACCTGTTGCCCCACCGAGAGTGAAGGTCGAGGATCAGTATTTGTTCTTGGAGTGTGATGTTTCCACGCCGCACATCGGGGCGCAAGTAGTTTAGCCACCTTAGTCTGCAGCTCTTCCCACTCCTCCTTAAACCTGAATATTTCATTCAATTAAAAAAAAATGGTAAATACGTAATCGGCGTGGGGATGGTGATGAGAATATATATAGTAATGAAATTAGAAGAAAGCGTAGACACCTGCACATCGTGCCACGGAATTCCAGTGACCTTCGCCATGGGTGGTGATGTAATTGACCAGAATGGTGTCTTCGTCAACCGTCCATGGACCTTTTCTGAGGCCTAACATCTCGTTTTCACTATGCTGCATCTGGGCTTGTGACTCTACGAGGGGCCCACAGTTAGCATCCATGACTGTAATGCTAGCTAGGTATTTGGTATACCTTATTAAGAAGTGGTGAGTGTTTAATTTTAAGGGTGTGAATGGATGATGGTTTCATGTGTTGGGAGTTATTATATATAAAAGAGTGGGATAAGAACAAGGACACTCCAACGTTTCACTCCACGAAACCAAAAGGGACGCGGACCACACGGAGAATGCACCGCATTTCTTCTGTGTTTTTTTTTTCTTTTTTTCTATCTCTTATATCATAATTGTTATTAGAATAAATTTAATACTACTTTGAAGACTAAACGGTGTTTGGAGTTTGACTCGTTGACTCTCTTTTCTTGCTTATCCCTGTGACACGCGCAAAGAAAGATTTCTGTTGAAAACACAGCGAGTTGAGCCGGATCTGGAATCTGGTAAACATTTCACACTTTAAATTCCTACAAGTAATAATACACGAACCTCCCTTTTCTTTTTCTCGTTTTTCTTGTCCAACAAGCAAAAAATTCTTTTTATTAAAAAAAAATACTGTTAATTAGTGTTTTAAATTATTGTTTAAAACATACAAGTAAAATTAGTTTAATATATTTATTATTGTAAAAATATAATTTCATTTTCCTTTTGTAACCCATGAATAAACCTAATTCACCAAAAAATTTTAAGTTTTTTTTAAATGTGAGTTGAATTGACCTTGTTCATCTAAACCATAGGTTAAATGGATTCAAGTCGAATTGGAAGTGAGTTCACTTGTAATTTATTATCACACTTTATTAGTTTTTTATTTATCTCATTTTTTATAAGTTGTTTATTATATCTATCTACTACTTCTAGTTATATAAGTTTACAATTTGATTTTTTTTTTAAATAGTAGAATGTTGTTCAATAATATTTGAATAGGTTGGATGTGTAATTTATTTATTTGTCAAGTTATATATGTTGACACCTTAATTTTCAACTATCTTTATAATAATATTTGGATAATTATTTGAATACTTTAATTTTACTATTATGAAAAAAATAAATTGAGTCAATTCACTTTTATTGTAATGCAATAAATATGTAAAATAAATTATAAAAATAAAATATTCGTAAGTGAGTAAACCACTTGCTCACCCCAATGTGTGATGGCTGAAACTAAATTACAAATTTTTTTTACTCACAAAAGAATAAATCAGATTTAGCTCAATCGGTCACGAGTTAACCCATTGACACCTATGCTTATTCTTGTTTACTTTTCATTTGACTTGTTTTTCATTTTATAACTTTTTTTTGTATAATTACTGAATTAGTTTCTTAATTTTTTGGATTGGTTCAAATTAGTCCCCTTCATTGGTTCAAATTAGTTTCCAAATTATTTAAAAAGGTTTAATTTAGTTATCTCCGTTAAGTTATAGTTAACACCGTGTCCAAACAAGGCACGTGCCAAGCTGTGAATTCTTAATTTTTTTTTTTCTAAAAATTTATAAACTCCCACGTGTCAAGTTACTGTTGTGCCACATGACAGTTTACAGTCGTGACACATGGTAGTGGTAATAATTTTTTTTTTTCAATTTAATCCTCTATTTAAATTTTTTGTTCAATTTAGTACCCTATTTTTTAAAACAATCCAATTTTGTCCTTTCCACTTCAAGACCAAATTAGTAAATAAGCTTAATTATAACTTATATATACATGTTAAAATAATTTTTTTGAACTTATACATCAAATAATCACACCTAAATATTTAACTCATTTTATTTTTTGCAAGTGTACAAAATTTCAAATGTAAAAAATAAAAAAGATAAAAATGTAAAAAATAAAATAATTTGAGTATTTAGGTGGAGTGATTTGATGTACATATTCAAAAAAATTATTGTAACATGTATATATAAGTTGTAATTAAATTTATTTACTAATTTGGTCTCAAATTGAAGATGACAAAATTGGATCATTGTAAAAAAATATGGTACTAAATTGAACAAAAAATTTGAATAGAGAACTAAATTGAAAACAATTATTACCACTAACACGTGTCACGATTGTAAACTGTCATGTGACAAGATCGTAACTTGACACGTGACAGTTTATAAATTTTTAAGAAATTAAAAAAGTAAAAAAATTTATGGCTTAAGACATGTCCCGTACAGACACAATTTTAACTATAATTTAACGAAAAAGATCAAATTGAATATTTTTAAATAATTAGAAATCTAAATTGAACCAATCAATTATGAAAGAACCAAATTAAACTGAGCTCAAAAAATTAAGAACTAAATTAGTAATTATATTTTTTTTACAAACATGTTAGATTTATTAATTTGTATGCGTGTAAATGAAATATGAGAACGCTCGTATCTTGAACCGGTATAAATTGGTTCAGTAATGTTCCAAAAACCATTATTTTATACGAATAATATTGATCTGAATTAATAAGATTAAGAATACAAGATATGCTTTAAGAGATATAAAAAATAAAATGACTTTTAAAAATAAAAGAAAGGATAGAAATATAATTTAATTTATTAACATAATTCAAAACGTGCTTTTTAAAATTATTAAACAAAAGAAAGTGTATTTGGCATCGGGATTACTTTTTCTCATTATTGAATACTCATTTCTAACACACAACTATAATATGACTATTGCCTTTTAATCAAATATGATTTGAATATTCTGACAAAAGTTGTTGCCATGCTTACACTACGAAAATATATGCAAACGCTTTAGTAGAGAACTTTGATATTTAGAATCAATTTTATTTTATTAGATCAATTTCTAATCCAATTTGGCAAACAACGATTAAAAAGAACATGTTAAATTATTTTCTTAGGCAAGTACACATTTCATGAAATAACTTATACTTTCTCCAAAAAGACTTAATTAAATTTCAAATAAATTTAAATATTTTTAAGTTAGTCCTTATTCAATTTTTATTGTAAATTAGATACTTAAAAGTTTTCAAATTTTTTATTTAATTTTAATTTTAATTTTTTCGGGGATTTGAATGATGTGATTAAATATTAATTATAATTTTATATTGTTCGTCATTTTACTTTTTTTTTTTCACATGTTAAAATATTTGAGGTTTTATAACTTTTATTGTATAATAACTTACAAATCCTCACATTTATAAACAAACAAAGATAAAAAAATATATATAATAAGACAAGATAATATTTGCATCACTCAACTAACCAAAAAATTAAATAATAAAAAACCATTTGAAATTTTATTTAAATTAAGTATTAATGTAAAATAAAAAAACTTAATAAGAAATTGAAAATACACAAATTTTTAACGAACTTAAAACTTAATTAAGTTTAAAAAATTTATTTAACTTTCAATCATCAATAATTTGTATTTCATTTAAGGGAACTTTTATATAAAAGAATCGTACCAATACCACCGACAATTTGGAGTCTGTCTCATAAAAAGACGACGAAAATAATTCTAATTAAAATACTAAAGATAATGGTGGTAACTATGATTGGGGATAAGTTATGTATTGGTATTTTAGTGTACAATTTATACTAAATATGATAAAAATTTCCGAGTTTTATCGTTCACACATAAATTTGGTTAAAATAGAAAATAATGGGATGCAATGTTATTAACAGTTTATCTCACAACAGGTCATTTTAGCATTGTGGGAGTTTGTGTGTAGTTTGTCATGAGTTTAATTAACTGTAATCTAGCTTTATTATTTGTTATATACATGAAGCACTTGTCAGAGTCAATTTACGCGCAGATAATAGTTAATTGGGCATTTGAGGTCCTAGGATTTTAAACAAACTTGGGCAACAAACTTCACCATAATCCTTTTATTTCTTTATCAATAGGTTGAAGATTCGCTTTAAGAACTCAATTAAGAGGAATGTTTCATAGAAATTATGATTAGAACATATAAAATTATGAAAGTGGTTCGATCTAATTCATATGGGTTCACTTATCATCATAAATCGGGTTAGATATTAGTTATTTTAACTTTGTATATTTTTTTATGAATTAAAAATTTTGTAATCCGATTTTATCATGGGATGATTTGTCACTCAATGATATTTTATTTTTTTAATTTATTATTTTATATATTTATTGTAATACAATCAAAATTGATTAATTTGACTTTTTTTTATAATAGTACAATCAAGGTATTTACATATTTCATCAAACATTATTATAAAGATAATAGTAGATAATTATATAATCCACATACAACATTTTAGTTTTTAGGGTTAAATATATTTTACTTAAAATTGGAATTCGTCTATATCCAAAATTTTGATATATTTTGGTCCACAAACTTAAAAAATGAATAGATGTAATCATTTTAACCCAATATATATGTTAAAAAAAATTGATGTGTCAAACGTGTTCAATGCTAACATTTAAGTTGTTTACATCGTTTGATATGTTTTTGCTTCATTGTTAGCTGAAAAACACATTTCACACATAAAAATAAATAACGCGTAATTGGGTTAAAAAGACTACATTTATTCATTTTGAAAGTTTGAGGACTAAAATGTATCAAAGTTTAGACAAATTTTAATTTTACGTTAAAGTTGAGGGACTAAAAACATTAATTCTCCCCAAAACTAAAATGTTGTAGGTTGATTTTGAAATTGTCTAGTATAAATAAGTTAATAATATATCTCATAATCAATAATAAATTAAAATAAGGACAATGATGTTTTGACTACTAAATTTTGACAATTTTCTCTTACAACATGATGTGTCATCTTTTAAGTAGTTTTGGAATATTGAGAATGAGAAAATAGAAAAACGAAAAATCATTTAGAAGATGTCACCTAAGGATGTCAAAGAAAATTGTCAAAATTTAGTAATCAAAAAATCATTTTCTTTAAAATAAATATACCTCAAAACTTTCTAAATATCTCATCAAAATCTCTTCATCTAACTCGTCATGAAGAAAAGTTATTTTCATGTCAATATATTTTAAGACTAATATATTTTAAGACTATCGAAAACATGTGTTTGACAATTCCTCCTTATAATTCGTTCTTTCATTATTGTAACAATCCTCCAACTTCCAAACAAATTTTAAATTTGAACAACTATAATATAAATAATCAATGAAACTATCTATGATCAAATAATGTTATAGGAATTATCCTTTTTTCAGAAACCTTCTTACGACCCAGACTAAGGTGGTTAAAATCAATATTATGCTTAGGATGGTAAATGGTTCATATAATTATCGTAGATCGTAAGATCACAAAGTACGAATCGTAGATTTTACTTCTTATACAAATATAATATATATCACCAAACATACATCATACACATCCATGAAAATAAAAGTAATCCCTGGTCAATATTTAATCAAACTGAAGTTTACAAAATTCATTATTTTCTCAAATTCATATATGATATAAATCATTCAAATCAAAATAAAAACTAAAATGATCTCTGGTAGCTCCTTCATGAAAGCACAATAATAAGATCATTTTCCTCTTCTAGAAGTGGGGTAGCATGAACAATTAACCACCACCTTGGGTTTGACTTTTAACTAAATGTTCATCCTCTTCGTCTAATTTGGGACCATAATTTAAAACTATATTTTCATTCTCTCCTCGTCCAACATCTTCTATAATACACTCATCATTAGAGTATTGAAATTAAATTATAGAGGCAAAATAAATGTTTCCTGTGTATCCAAAATTTGTGGTTAAAAAAAATAAAAATTTTAACTATATTAATTTTAATTGGGGTGTTATAGTGTTGCGGCTTTATATTAATTTTTAATTGAGAAATGAACTTTAATCATAATTGCATTAAATTTTTAATGGGATGAAATGTGTGACAACACATAACAATGAAATTTTGTTAATTACATGAATATTAGCCAGGTGGTTTAAATTTAAGCTAAATTCATTTGTTTGAGAATATGAAACCGGTGCAACAAAAAATTTAGAAAAACACGTAGATTTATATGATTTTGTAGGATGATCTTATTGGTTTCGTTATGTTACGATTTTGTGTGGAATCTAACTCATAGATACTATAAAAAATCGTAGGATCTTACGATTTTTCAATTTAAATCTCGATTTTAACCATCTTGCTTATAACTAAATACTTTTTCCTCCAACTTTATCACCAAAATTCATTATATTATTTTAGGGTTAAATATGTTTTTAGTTCGACACGAAATTGAAATTTGTCTCTATTCGAAACTTTGATACATCTTGGTTTCCAAACTTTAATGAATAGTCATTTTATCTTAATTATGTTAAAAAAAAATTATGTATCAAATGTGTTTTATGCTAGTATTTGAGTTGTTTATACCGCTTCCTCTTTCAATGAATGACCGTGTCTTGTATGTTATTCTTGTTTACTTCTCTTTGCTTTCAATCTTTTGAACAACACATGCGCTAGATTAATATTTGTTTTGCCTTACCGACCACTCAGGAACGAATTTTGTGCTCCAAAATGACTTTAATGTATGAGTTATTATATTATTTACACAACTATATTATAGCAATTTTTTCTCCATATGTCTTTATCACACCATCCATTTTACTAAATATCTATTTTTCTATTCTTTCTAATTTTTTTTCCCTTTCTTTGTGTTATGCTCTATAAATTTAATATTCAGTTAGTATTATTACTATTAATCAAAATACGTAATAACGATGGAAAAGAAAACCATTAGATGGGTCCATGGTTTCTTCCCACTAAGCAAGAATGGTATTGTCATGGAATGGGAAAACTGCACACTGGCCACCACTTTTCTACACACATACACGAATTTCTCAATCATGTATTTGGTGACTAATACAGTATATTGTAAGAATATACTACCAGAAAATTTGTGTGTAGCCAATGAGAGAGAAAATTTCATTTAATTAGTCATCTTGTTATAGTGAGCTATCAGCGCAATACTATAATGAGGAAAATTGGTTGATATATGCCCTCTGATCGTTTACCAAAAGTCCAAATATAGCCATCGAACTGGGAAATTAGTTGAAATCATTAAGATTTGTGAGAGATATTCGCATCTTTCAGGTTCGGTTTAAATTTTGAACGTCAAATTTGATACCTTTCATTTAAATTACAATATCATTAAAAACGTTCATGAAAAATTAAATTATATGAGATGAAAAAGTATGTCATGTGATACCATAATGATAATTATATTTAGTTAATCTACATTTCCTCTCCATATTTTCACTATTTTCTTTATTTATGTCACATGAACAGTTATCTTTAACATCTCTCTCAGTCATTTCTTTTAACTTGTTATGAATTGGTCAAAAGTCCTAAAACAACGCCCTAAAACTAAAGTCCAAACAGTATATGTGTCAATGATTTTTAATAAAAGAATCATTGTCTTCAATGAAAAAAAAAAACATGGTTTAGAAGATGATTGTGGATGTTATATTTTATATAAAAAAAAAAGTGTTTTGAAACATGCTTTTTAAATTTTTAAAGGAATTAAATTTGTTTAAAACATAAATTTAATTAATTTTATAAGTTAAAAAATATATTTCCAGACACATGTTTTAAAAAACAATTAAAGATGTATTTTAAAATGCAACTTTATTATCTTTCAAAAAATAAAAACAAAGTCGTGTTTTAAATTTTGTTTTCTTCCATTAAGTCTGGTCTTATTATACGACTTATTCGTTATAAGTAATTTTTGGAAGCACGAGTCTGCCATTATATATATATATATATATATAAACCGTGACAAATAAAAATTTCAGTCTAAACGTATTAATTATTATAGAGTTTGGACTTTTCAAATTATCACATTATTGCAGTATTGTACTAAAATTGACATTGAACTCTTGTTGAAAATAATCCAAGTGTGAGTCAAAAGTCTCACATTGGATAGAAAAGACAAAGTTAAACACTATATAAGAATAAAGACCCATAACACAATTGTTTTAAAATTTTGGGGTTAAAAGTGGTGTCAAAGGCCTTATATATGTGTAAGACTAATGTCATATAACCATATAAAACCACGATCTCTCAATGACTATGAATATAACCCATATATGAAAAAAAAATATAAACCCAAAAACTCTAAATAAAGTCTTTTTATTATGTAAATCATCTGAATATGTTGCGAAAAATGCATCAACACTCTCTAAGATGTGTAGTGCTGTACAAAACATTCAGATGGAGTGAAATACACATTATATTCAGAATTACAATTTTTTTCAACATAAGCAACATTCATAGCAAGATCAGGTATGTAGTAAATATCATACAAAGGCAAAGATTGTGTGACAATGACACCAATACCAAATCATGAAACTGACTCGCGGTTAGCCGTTGCGATTGACATGGATGAGTTAGTTGATAACGAAACAAAAGAAGACAAGTGATGTGACATATGATTAATGACATCTGAGTCAATGATCTATTTGCCAGAAGATCTATTTGGTGATGATGTACCTTGAGATTGCAAGGCTATGTTGGCCTATGACTATGAAGTAAGTCTAATTTCCTCTTCTAATGATTTATTAACAACATCATCAATAAAAGGCAGAGGGTTACGATGCAAAATTGAACCATGCAAACTTTCAAAATCACTACACAAGACTATAAGAATTTGAACCAAACATTATGATTCCCTACGAGTAATATATGGTGCAAAAACACGAAATTCTGCATGCTCAATCAAGGCAAATTGATTCCATAGGGTTGTCATGACAGAATAAAAGTCATGAATGCTCATGTCATTTTGCTTTAGTGCATGAATTTTTTTCTCTAACTTGATACTATTTGACAAAATTAGACTATACAATCAATATAAGTGATCTCATACCTCCTTTGCAGTATCATATTTTTCCAATTAAGCGCCAATTGAGTGTATGACAAAAATATTGACCCAAATGATAATTTTAGAATTATCAACTTCTCATACCTCTGAAGCATTAGTATAATCAACAATTTTAGTATCAATTGGTTTTGCCTTAACACCTGAAATATAACATTATATGGATTTTCTATGAAGAAAAATTTTCATAACATAACTCCAATAGGAATAATTTTTACCATCCAATTGCAAATTAATTAGACTAAAGAGTTTTTACAAGTATAATAAATCGAATACAAAACAGAAATGTGAACCACATAATGGAAGCAACGAACACAACAAAATACAAACTCAATATTAGAAGATTGCAAATACCTTAAAATGGCATAAAGAACATGGTGCAAAACTTTAAAAAAAACGCCTCAAAGTAGAAAATAAAATTGTGATCGAGTGAAACCTCAAAAATTGCGAAATAGTTTTAGGGCTTAGGGTTTATGGCTTGAGGCTTGAGGTTTAGGAAAAAAGGAATTCACTGCAAGAATCCCTTCTCAATCATTCAATCATGGATCGTTTGGGGCTCTTGATACCATGTAGAAAATAAAGAAATATATGAAGAAGTGAATTATAAATTATTGAGTGTATGTAAAATGTTACAAAAAGTGTGTTACATATACACACAAAACTAACCTTATAAACCACGAGTAAATGGCGATATATCTATACTAACATTTATAAACTTTTATGTCTACAATAATAAGACTAGATAACAAAACCATATTCAATTCTTAATCCCTTATTTATCATTTCAGTCATTAAGAACTAGCAACAACATTACAATGTCCAAGACAATAGAGAAAAAAAAAAGAATTTAACTCTTCTAATAGAACTGTTCCATTTGATTTTGATTCACATGTAATGTAAAACTTTTAAACACATTAAAACAATTTTTTTAGTGCAGAGCTAAGAGTGATTTAGAAATTTTGGATTTAATTGTTACAAATAACACAATGTTTTGACATCAAATTTCTTAAAATAACACCATTTGAATCAGTAGTAACATATGGTATATCAAAAAATATTTCATCTAGAAGTCAATATCAAATACTAGTTTATGTGCAAAAACATCCTTCAAACAAGTTTTGAGTAATGTATAATGCATAGTCTCTAAATAGAAATTAGAACTTATAATTTACGAGTTTGAGTTAGTTTATCAAACAAATTCTAAAACTCTTTCAACCCAAAAAAGTGATTGTAATATTGTTCGTGAAGAAAAAAAACTTCCTTATTGAAGTTTAAGATGGGTTGCACAGCAAGGTAACTAAGTTTTTTAATGAGCTTTTTATATATAAAAAGTGAATGGAAGAAGAATACTTCGGTTACTATATTTAGTAACAAGGAAGTTATTTAAAATTGTGTAAGCTACATGGATATAATAAAACTTGTAAATCGCACAATGAAATGGGAAAAAAAATATTGACCATAGATTAAGAGAGGCTCAATATGTTATGTTGGAAATATTTACAACAAAAATAATTTATCTTCCATGGAGTTGGATGGAAAGCTACTTCAGTAAAGGAAATGACTCGCATATAACGTTTATTAACTTGGAAAATGTTAATGACCAAGTGTGGATATAAATGTTGCCAAAGGTTGTAGAATTATGTTAATTGAACTATTTAGGATTGTTTGAGGTAGTAAAAGTTAGTGGACACTTAGTTGGAGTAAAGTACATCCTAACTTCGTAAGTACATGCTGATGGAGAATGAAAAAGAAAAAGTTGGAAATGAAGAGAAGTTTGCATATATGTTTGTGCGTTATATTTTTCATATGCATTGTAAGAGATATCATGATAGCTCTTTTGGTACCAATAAATGTGTATTTGTATTTGTATGGATGGACATTTAGGATGAGCACTTGGGATGTGTAATAGGATTCTTAAGTTTTTTAAATGTTATATGTTATGAATGGTTACATGTCTCAAATTGTGTATTTATGAGGTAGGAATTTTATATAAATATCTAATAAATATTTGAAAGGAAATAATTAATAAAACATAAATTTCAACCCTATCAGATATAAAATAATAATATAAATGAACATAAATTCTTAGTTAGTGCACCGTTATACTCAGACTGGCATCAAACATTTCCAAGCCCTCAACCTTGTGTTTGCTGAGGCGTTTGAGTTAAATTGATTTCCACGACACCGTGCTTTACATTCTCGGTAGAAACCACACGTTCAGCCACGTTTTGGACCTGTTTGTAAATCCCGTCGGAAAGGCCAAATCACCATAACGGCGGACACCGTTATGGTCGCGTTGGGTAAAATCACCAAAGTTTGTTCCATTAGACAAACGCTGGAATCGTTTGGGAAGTTCAGGAATCTGGTGCCCGAGTTAGATACTAGTTTTTTCAATGCTCTGTTGAGAACTGTGACAGGAGGAGAACATGACGGATGCCAGAAACGTTTACGATAGTTTGAAGCATGGGTTTCGCGCTAATTTGCAGACTTTGATAATTCTTCATTCGGGGAGAAAGACCCACGAGGATGCCGAGGGGTTCTTGAAGGAGATGAATGTTGTGGGAATGACATGATGTTGTTAGGCACAATAGTTTTGGTGGATGTTTACTGTAAGGGGAGGGAAATTAAGAAGGCTTATAAGGAAGGAGCCTGATGAAATGCGTGACCGGGGTTTGTCACTGGATGTGATGATGTATACATGTATGATTGGTGGTTGGAGTTAATATGGCAGACTGATAAAACTAGGGGTGTTTTGAAATAGATAACAAAGTATGGGTGCTACCTGATGTTGCAGCCTATAGTATAGTGTCGCTATCAGGAATTTCAGCATTGCAAAGAGGCTTAGTGATGCGCATAGTTTGGTGGAGGAGATTGGTGAGCAGGGTTTGAGTCCAAATCAAACTGCTTACAATTGTTCTGTAGGGTATTTTACATCGCTTGTAAAGTTGGAATAGGGTGTCAACAAGTAAATCCTGTTGTACATAAAAGTTCACATGTTCGATTAATTAATGACTTGTATTAGAATTTGATTTTACCACCTAATTGAGTGCAGTCCTAAATGTATATCTTATACTTCTACTTCGGCCAAATTATCATCCTAAAGAAAGATATGGTTCAGGACTAAGAACAACGTCTTTCCTACAATTTGCCATTGGCCCATGACACAATCAAGACCAGTGGTCTTGAGAATTTAAGAGAAGTATCGTATATGTACCGTACGCATAATACGAGGCTTTATATAAATTCAATTGATTTCACAAATCAAATCGTAAACAATGCTATTTGGTTACATGGAAAAAAAAATTCAAATTATTCCTCAGTAACAGACCGCTGTTCTTTTTGAAGAAAAATAATACATGGCTGAACAATGAAAATGTAAGAAGGACAAGAAAATATAAACGCAGAGATGGCCGAAGTAAACTCAACTTCCTTGCATCCTTCAACTAATAAATCTCTATGCCTGCAAATCATTTAAAAAACAAAGTGTCAGTCAAACATTTAAGATGTAATTAGTGCCCGGTTTGCAAATCATCCACTCATTTGGCATTAACCTTGTTTGCAATGTTGTTTGAGAGCCAGTCAAGTCCTTCATAGAGCCCTTCACCAGATGTGGCGCATGTGCTCTGGATATACCTGCATGTAGAGAACATGTAGGTGAGAATTAATAGTGAAAGCAGAAAGATAAGGACGGTGAGGAAAAGAATGTTGGCAGCGATATTCTAGTTTACCAGTGACGCTGGCGGAGGGAATGAAGACCAAGCTTATCAGTGATCTCTGCAGCATTCATAGCATTTGGAAGATCTTGCTTGTTGGCAAAAACCAGAAGCACGGCATCTCTCAACTCATCCTACCAAAGTATGATTAATCCAATAACATCCAGAATTATTTTGAGAAATCAAACAGACAGTATGAAATAAGCTACCCTTTATATGTTCCAGTTTTTACCTCATTCAGCATTCTATGCAGCTCATCCCTAGCTTCAACAACTCGGTCCCTGTCATTACTATCAACCACAAAGATAAGTCCTTGGGTATTTTGGAAGTAATGTCTCCACAATGGGCGGATCTACAAGGAAAAACACAATGATGGTGAGTGCTGATGACTATCAGACTGAGAAAATGTTTGAAAAATAAATTGAAGAGACATAACTGATGAAAAACGGTCAAAGGTAAAACAATTTGAGCCAGAGGGCTATCACATACACAAACCCTGTAAAGACTAAAGTTATAAATTGCATGATTGAGAACTTAATCACACGGGTCAGGCTGTGTACATCCCTGGTCTTGAAATAAAAATAAAAAAATAGGCATAGGATTAGTTTTAGTAAACTTTTCCCACAGTACTCATAGGAGAAACTAAAATTAGTTTAAGAAAAAAATCAACTTTTGGAGAAACTAATGTAAAAAAGTTTCTATAAATTAGTTTATGTATAATCTCAACTTAATATAGAGAAGTTCACTTCATTTTTCCTTCTTATTTGTTTCTCCAACAAGTGGTTTTAGAAAGTTTAGCTAAACAGAAACATAAGATAAGATAATAAATTTCCATTCAACTCGTTTTGTGACATTGATTAACACATAAAATTGGTGATATATTGGTATCGATCTACTAGACGTGACCTAGACCAGAGCATTGAAGGTTGTGAATGGTGAGATTTGTGTTCAAGTTCATCATCATCACCCCCTATTGTCTGGGTATAAATTCACTTCCTTCAAGGGGATGTTGCTGATTTTCAGGATTAGTGGATCAAAGTCGGTTGTGCATTTCAAGTAAAGATCTAACGCGAAATTGCAAACTCTAGTTTGTTAAGTATGATTCTATCCCTTGGTAGGTTACAAAGACCCCAGACCTCGAGTGCGTCAGCACAATGAGGCTTATTCCGAAGTAGGGTCCGACAACCCAACCCATATAGGGTACAATTACAAAATTAATGACCTGCACCTCAAAACAACAAACAGACTTTGAATCTCGTCTATATATCAACTTGGAGGAGTACATCAAATGGGCATCCATTGACTCGCCATTAAAACTTACTCATGAAAACTCAGTTTTCGAATGTAAACCACGTGATATGCATAGCAGTGCAACCAAAGTATCAGTAACGATAATCACGCCATAAAATCAACAAAAGCATTTCAGACAGTTTGCTAGGTCACCCATAACCAAGTACACTATAATGTCAGACGTTGGGCAAGAAGATGCAGGGGGAGTAAATACCTTGTCCTGGCCTCCAACATCCCAAACGGTGAAGCTGATGTTCTTATATTCCACAGTTTCCACATTAAACCCTGCGGCAAATGAAGTATTAGTAGAATCTCACAAGGTAATTATTATTAGAAGAGCAAGATATTGCATTCTCGTGCCAACAATGATAGTGTATATACTACATCTAGGCTAAGCACATTGATCGATACCGTTTTCAGTAGACAGCAACGAACAATAGATAAACTATACTTCTTCCTCCTCCATATATAATAATTAAAAACTTGTAGAGCAAGGCTAATCTAGTACCAGAAGATCTTAAGGCAGCCTGAATAGATAAAGTAAAATTGAAGGAAAAAATATAACATGAGCATCGAATGAACGAACGGAAAGGGGCCGGAGAGGCCAAATCCGGAATTGATCCCACATTAGATAGATTGATACCTCCATAAGTTGAAATAGTTACTAAGGTCCCTCTATACTCTAACCCATTGCATCAGTTAATACAGATCGAAGTAGAAAGAACAAATGAAACTTACCAATGGTGGGAATGGTGGTGACAATCTCTCCAAGCTTGAGCTTGTACAGAATGGTGGTCTTACCCGCAGCATCGAGACCGACCATAAGTATACGCATCTCTTTCTTGGCAAACAGCCGGCTGAACAACTTGGTGAAGGACAGCCCCATTTTCAACGATTCTGAATCCACAAATCACCACACAAGAGCACCAGTCCATTCAATTCAAATTTCAACCGCAACAAATCAAATCCAAACAAAAATAACCAAAATCACAACATATACAACATGTAAAATGAACGGCAATTATACAGTGCTGAATCCATGACCAACCGGAAAGAAGCTCCGATCTGACAGAGAGATCGATAAATGAAAGAAAACAAGGTGGCGATTCAAATCGTGCGATCTCACGACACAAGATGCAGATCAAGCAAGGACACAACCAGATCGTAAATCAAAATTAAGACACGAGAAATCGTGAAACTAATCGAGGATGAAGTAACAGATGATCAAATCAGACGAAATTGTATGGAGAAAAAGAAAAATGCAAAGCAAAGAAAGAATAATTAATATGAGATTAGGTAGTGAAGATAGAAATGGCGAGGAGATCTACAGAAAGAAAAGAGAGAGAGAGAGAGAGAAACATACCTTGAGCGGAAGAGAGATATGCTTGGAAAGAAGGAGGAGGCAGATCTCTTCTCTTTGCAACAAAGAGAAAAGAATGGAAGTGGTCTCAGAAGAAGGCCTTCGCTGATTTATAGAACGCGGACAAAGATCCAAAATTCCTGTACGTCGTCGTTTATTCGGTCCACTTCGTATTTCGGTTTACCACTTTACGCTCGTTAAGTTAACTCACTTTTTTAAAATAAAAATAAACGAGAGTATTCGTTATTTTTCCCACTGCATGAATTACATCCCTAAATTTCCCATTTCTCTGTTTAATTTAGGCATTTCGAAACTTCACTAGTTTAATTGATTATAATATTTCTCTGTTTAATTGATAGTAATTGAAACTTCACTAGTTTTAAACATAAAAAAAGTGCTGCATTTTAATTTGTTTCAATATAAATTAGTTTGTTAAGAACTTTTTCTTCGACATAATCTTTAAATAACAGTTTGACCATTTGACCTTCTAAGAGTGAATTAATTGCTTCAATTTTAGCAATTAATTACAATATGTACATATCCGAATTGGTGATCAATTCACTTCAAGTATTTTATTATAAAATCCGTTTAAATTTACTCAGCTAATATTTAATATTAAAATATTGATTCGTTTGAACTCATGTAAAATTATAACAATAAATTAATTTTAAAAAAATACATTTAACAAACCATAATAAATAAAAATCAAGATTTCATGACTAAAAATTACATTTCAATACCTAATGAGTTAAATAACAAAAAATTCTTTAATTTTGACCAATTTCATAATTTTCAAATTTTAAGATTATTTTTTTATCAACACAAAATTTATACGATAATAAATTAAAGAATTGTTTTTTAATTTAATATTATATTCATCATTAGATAATAATTTTTTTAAGCACTTGATTAGTAGCTCAATGCATCACAATTCAACTGAATGGATAGATTTTAAGTTTTTGACTTATTTTCCGATTTAATCTAATCTACTATTATGAATGTTTAAAATAGTTTTCACAACACTGTTGCTATATGTATGATGATCAGGGTTCCTTTAATATACGCATATGAACTATATATTTGTTTTAAACAAAACTCAAATTCCAAAACATGTTCAACAAACACACTCACATTGTTTCCACTGAAGGAATCTATCGAAATTGTATAACACCATCCTGTTAGACGTTAAATCTTAGCTTAATGAAACCCGAGACATAAACACCATTGTCTTGGAGGAAGAAGAAAACATAAATCAAATATTTGTTCAAAACTTATGACACTAAAACTTGCACTCCGATTGTGTCAACTAGGAATTACATACGATTGGGTCGGATCTAGATAATATTTATCTGTTATCCAACCCCTAATAAAAAAATTTAATCCATTACCTGTTTTACTAGTTATTAGATATTCGTTTAAAAAATATTTATAAATTTTTTAAAATTTATAAATATCTATAAATACATGCTGATATTTAAAAAAAATATTTTATAAATTTTTTAAATAAAATTATTAAAAAAGTATAAAATATAATATAAATTAAACTTTATTTTTTATTAAATTTAATATAATAAAATTTTAATTTAATTTAATAAAATATATATTAAATTTTAATTTTTTAAGGTAACATATATTTGCGAGCACGGATAATATGATATTTGCACTTTACCCTTATATAGATGAGTATTAAAGTATCTGCTACCCGTGAGTATTAAATACATGTGTCACTAATGTTGATTGGATGGCTACAAAGAGTGAACATGAGTAACACACTAATGTTTCTTACTTTATTTATACAAAAAAGTAGGATATATGTATAAGTGAGAATGTTGTTGAAAGAAAAGATGTTTGGAGGAAAGATTTTGAAAAAATTAGATTGCATGGAAAAGTAAACCATCAAAATATAAGTTATAATTTGATTCTTATTTAGAGGAACCGAGACTAACTAATCCAAATGGAGAATTTGACACCTTTGTTTATTGAAAGACTAACAGATTAAAATATCCAATCTCACATATGATTACTAAGATATTTTTATCAATTATTTTATGAATAATTTCTTATGATTTTTCATTTGATACTACTAGTGGATTTATTAGTTCACATCATAGTAAATTATATCCAAACACTTTGGAAACATCGATATATGTCAAAACTTTTATTACAGATAAAAAGTAAATAAATTTACACTTCAACCTTTATATTTAAATCCGTTAAAATTAATTGTTATAATTAATGAATTGATTTTAAATTTTCAAGCTCTTCAAAATTGAAAGCGGATAAAACGAAACTAATATAGTATTAGAAAAAGTAATAATGATAATGTTAGAAGTATTCTCTTACTATTCCATCATAATTCTTCTAATAGTATCACTACTTTAATTCTTTATTACTTTTATTTGTACTTTATTTGTTTCAGTAAGTCAAAGTAAATATATTAAGTAGGAAAACGGTTTAGAGTGTGATTTTATTAGAATTTTTTTTTAAATTACTTCTATTTTGGGTATGTTTTAAGTAATATCAATTGGGACTTAGGTTTTAACTTTTGTTTAATTTGTCATTTAAATTTATATTTTTTTTTTGTAATTTTATTTAAATTTCATTTGAAAATTTATAAAATAACTTTTCTAAAATATACATGTTTTTTTATCAATAAAGTAAAATATATTTAACAGAGCATTTGGAATGCCCCAAACTCTTTATAGCTTATATACAAATATTATTAACTAGTAAGATAAATAAAATATCTATAAACTTTCAAAACTATCCTACAAACTAAGTAATTTTTCTTAGTTACTAATTAAGCCAAAAATTATGTTTATTAACCCAAATTCAACACCATAAATATACATGTATTTCTTAAATAGGTAATGGGACATATTATTTATTCAGTATCACACGAGTGGCAAGTAATTATTACTTATGCATATAACTAGTATCACTAGGAATTTAATTTCTTTGTCTAAACTTGATATTGTTGGATATTCTTTTAAGTTTGGGAATGGTTGTTTCAGTTTGTTTAAGCGTACTTTTATGATTGGATCTGGTACACTTTATGATGGTTTATATAAATTGAATTTGGATAATTTATTAAGTTTGGGAATGGTTGTTTTAGTTTGTTTAAGCATACTTTTATGATTGGATCTGGTACACTTTATGATGGTTTATATAAATTGAATTTGGATAATTTATATGCTGAAACTCTTATGACTTTGCATCACAATGTTGGCACTAAACGTA
>Ga0209589_1000338_pt1 | contig 61691 bp, 28 predicted proteins | sample CowpeawhiteBW_FD_187525 | JGI IMG/M metagenome (GOLD analysis project Ga0209589, IMG submission 187525) | Root nodule microbial communities of legume samples collected from California USA - Cow pea white BW (SPAdes) (version 2) | ecosystem: Host-associated > Plants > Roots > Nodule | place: USA... | reverse complement strand
AAAAAAAAAAAAAAAAAATTTTTTTTTTTTTTTTACTTCAAACTGAAATGAAAATGTTTTATTGATTTTTTATTTTAAAATTAAAGTGAAAATATTTTAATAACTCTGATTACATCAATAGTGGAACTCAAAACAATACAATTAAAGTATTTAATACAAAAATTCAAGAGTTTTAATTTAATTTAAAATTCAATCATAAATATTTTAAAATATATTTCTATCAATAATATAATTATTTTCACTTATTTTTTTATTGTATACTATTATAATGGAATACACTATTTTTAACCGGTCTTTTTTAATAAGACAATTTACTCTTTAATAAAACTAAATCATTTATCTTTCAATATATATAAATAATTTATTTAATGAATGAAATACGGAACTGCACAGTTTATCCATTCAAATATAAATTATGTAACTTATCTGCTTAAAATAACTAACTCGTGAATTTATTTTTTAATTTTTAAGTTTTTCTTTTATCAAAAGGAACATATTTAAAATCTTTATTTAGTGTTTAATTTTAAATAAGTTATCCATTATGCTTTCTATTTTTCTTATTTTAACCGGTGAAAGCTCGTCCAAGTGTGATTATTTTTTCATAATAATAAGAGATAAATCCATATTTCAAAAATTAATTATTATAATAAAATAATTAAAAACATGATCAAAATTTATATTAAAGCTATAAGAAAATTAATATATGTAAAAAATTATTATAACTTTTTTAAAACCTCCTAGTACATTTCTATATAAAATATAAAAAATATCAAATTTATGATAAAAATTGAATAAAAAATAGTTATAAAATACTTTAATTTTTATTTAAAAGTCAAGATTATAGTGATATAATAGAATAAACTTCCAACTTTTTTTGGATTATTGTCTTAGATAATAAAAAATAAAAACTATTTTAATGAACATAAAGATAAAAGAATTTAATTAAAATAAATATATAACTAAAATAATATTTTATGTTTAGAATTTAAAAATACGACAAATAAAACAGTGGATTTTGTAAAGAATTCACAAAATAAAAAAAATGAAAAATAAGAAACACATCACATCAGTGTGGCTGAAACTGTTGGAAAAACATGGCCATAGGGTTCCTGGGTAGCAAGCATTAATGAAGATGGATCCATTAATATAGCTTCAATCCATTGTTAGCGTGATTATAGGTCTACCCCAACTATAACAGTGTGCCTCTGTGTCACTGCTTTACAACAAAAAGTTCAAACAGAACAGCACGTGTAGAAGAAAGAGGTGAGGTGAACCAATTCAAAAACAAGTAACAAAGAGAGAAGCATGTGGTCAACCTTGGTTTGGTGTGAAAGCCTAATTATTTCTTTGTTCTCCACCAACTCAACACGCAAACAACTCACAGCCTAATAAGTTAAAATACCACACACTCCATTAATAACTCACACACCCACTACCCATTAATTCACAGGTATTCTTGTCGGATCAATTTTCCATTAATTCAATTTCATTCATCTCACTCAACTGTAATATCTATAAGTACCTATATATTACCAACTGATCAAATGTTAAATATCAAATTAGTAATTAATTTAGAGTAATTAAAGAATTTAATTTTATTTAACTAATATTCTTGGCTAAACTAGCTTCTACAAAAACTAAACATGTTATTTTACTAAATCTAGCAGCTGGGATCATTTGAACCTGCCTCTCTCATGTCATTATTTAATTCATATTCTTAAGAAAGAAAAGAGAAAGAATGTAAAGTAGATAGAAGGAAAGTTATTCGTTTTCCATTAAAAAAACAAAGAAGAAAACGTGTGAAGACAGAGTCAAGTGGTCCATTATATTACTTACCACTAAAAATCTAAATGGGTAAAGTGTTTTCTGAACTCTACAAAATTCTTATGAATAACTACTACCAAACTTTGATTTTTTTTTTCTTTTTTTAATATGTAAGTTCTGAAATAGAAGTACTCTGTTATCCACAAGGTCACACAACACGGTGCTGAGCAAATTGCAGGCCCTACCAAAAAAAAAAAAATGATCTTAAATTTGGGTTTTGGTTTTATATGAAATGCTAGCGTGTTCTGTTTGGTGTACAAGAATTTCCTTCATTGTCCATCTTTATCCGTACCACTTTGACACCTAGTAGCAGCAGCCATTGCGATATGTCCGACACGTGTCGACAACTGAGTGTGTGAACATTTTTCTATCTAGGACACGACCCATTAACCATGCCTGGTGATTGGTCCCACAACATTGAACATGTGACTACCACGAGTTTCTTTTTCTTACCCATTTATGAACTCAACCCAACTTAGAGCAATAACAGTGTTAGGTTGTTAACCTTTGCATTCACATTACTTCCACCGTGTTATGTTACACGTCTTCAAAACATTTTACAAAATTTAACAGAGATTTTTCTATTGGAAATAACTATTTTGGTATGATTATTTTTTTTTTGAAAAATATTATACAATGTGAGATGAAATATATTATTATATTAAAAGGAAACACAGTTAAAGAAAGTGAAGGAGTTGGCATTTTACACCAAAGAAACAAAAAACACATCTACCCTGGCTGCTAACTCTGCTAATTTGTGTCAAACTGATGCTGCTGCCGCGACTCAACAAACGCGTTGACCCACGAATTTGACTCCAACGTTTTCTTTGGCCCAATCTAAAGCTGAATTTTCAGTTAAAAAGTTACTAAAATATTGTGACACGGTTCATGAATATATTTTTTTAAACACTCATTTAATGTCATTCCTCAAATCAATATATTAAAAAAACTACTCCATCCTATTATCATCATAAGACCTTTCCAGTATAAAAATACACACCAATATAATTGATTGATTAAACTAAAGTTGTTAAATTTTTTGTGAATTATCAAATTTGAACTAATTATTCCATATAGTCATAATATGTGATAAAGACAACAAAATTATAAAAGATATAGTATACGGATCATCAACTTCTTGTATAAATGTCTGTCTTGTGTTAAGGATTGACGGAAGAAAGTAATTGGCTAAATGGATTTTAATATTTTAAAATTAATGTTTTAACAATTAGTTACTTAAAACCTGACAAGATTCACTGAAGAAGTCAAAAGTTGTATTGAAGAATGTTACAATAAAGTCCACAAATGGTTCCAAAAAGAAAACATTGTATTAATTTGGTGAGGCATGCATAGAGTAATAAGCAACCTTAAGATACACTAAAATTCAGAAAGTTAAGTAATCCTCGTCTAAATTTAAGAGCAACATGATTCACGAACATCTTAGGAAGAAATAATACCAAATTAAGCACAGGCCATTTGTATTGTTATTTTCTTCTATCATAACACGCTTGCGGGCCAAGTTAGTTCAACTCGTACATTGTACCTTTTTTGATTTCGTGGTTGGGGGTTTCATATTCTTATATTCTGTCCCCATTTGCTAAGAAAAAAGAAAAAAACAATTCCCAATTTGTTGCTTAAACCAACGACATGTATCCATTGCATTAGTATTATAGAAAATTTACGACTAAAACTAAGTGTACACAAGTGTGAACCTTTGACTGCATCATAAATTGGCACTGAACCTGATGTGAGATATTTTCCACTAATTTGTTGATACTGAGCAATGATAATTTATAGCCAGAATTCCATTGGAACAGATGGGTGAAGCAGCAAGAACTGACTCAGACATGTTAAATCACCATTCCATGGTTATCCCATTGGAGTTCAAAGTCTCCACACATCTTCATATCTTAGCCATGTCTTCATAATTAATTCTATTTTTTTAGCTATTTTTCAAATGACTGTTCCGTACACATCACGAGACAATAACGGCAAATATAGGGTCAAACCATTCACAACACCCAAAATTGGGATATATCATTCAAGATCTAAGCATTTTCAGAATTCGGTATCTTGGCGGAAAAAGACAACGTTAAAAACGCAGAGTCCCTCTCTCAGGAGTCAATAAATTGTGTAAAAAAAAAAATGTGTCCTGTGTTTAAGGTTGCACTTGGTGGAAAATAAAGAAATTGACCAGACAGACATGTAAACCAAAATTGCAATTAGGTCTCTCTTTGATTGGTTAAAGAAGCCCACCTAAATTGAAAAAAAGGTTTGGTACAAAGTTCTCTGTTTCATTTTATTTAGTTAACTCCTCGAGTTTTTCATACATAAAAACTTTTTGTGAAGTAGACTTGAAATAAACTCTAGAAGTCTTTTTAGGAGTAATCTAGAAGGACAAACATATTATTTTATGACTTGATTAATAGTTTATTACTCGTTTAAATTGTTTAAATCAAAATTAATCTTCTTGAATATGATTAATTTTTTATACTGGTTTTGAATGGAAGAAGTTATTTGTAAGATTTGTCTTAGAATATAAATGATACAAATGAAGTGAAGTCTGAGCAATTTATTAGTTGAATTAAAAATTTAATAAAAAATTGAGAAGTTAAAATACTCTTTTTATTGTATAGCATAAGATGACGTGTATATAATAAAAAGGATAACACAATATCGGTTGAATGAATTTGACAATAAAAAAATTTAGATTTTTAAATATATATTTGTTTGACTCTTTTGTTTTTCATAGATAGAAACTTCTTCATGGTAATCGGTGTATCATCTTCGATCTTAGAAACTATTGTGTGTGCAAAATTGTATACGAAGGAAGAGACAATATTATTGGAAACAAATCACGAACAAAGAGATAAAAGTAAAAGAATCATACAGAGAAAACTACTTGAAGTGGGTTAAATCAAGAAGAAGAATAAATAACAAAAGAAAAAAGTATAACTAAATTATACATACAAAAGAAATATAAAATTACGAGAAACTTGAGATTTTTTGAAATTACAAATCCAATAGAGAGGAGAATGAAGGAGAAATAAAAGTAGATACTAACAAACTGGAAAATGAAAGACTTTTAGAAATTTACAACAGATAAAAAATAAAAAATAAAAGGAGAAATACCGGTTTCATTAAATTTTTTCATATAATCAAATTTGTAGTACTGTTTCATTACCAAAAAAAATTGAAAAAGAAATTAAAGGCAATGTATAGTTGAATTATACATATACAAATAACTACGTTAGAAAAAATAAAAAATTCCCAAACTCGATATTATTGGGTGATAAATTTAACGAAAACATAACAAAAAGAAAATAAAAAATAGACATCGTCTAAACAGTAAAAATATAAACTTTTATTATACTAATTAAAACTAAAAGATTTTAATTATTATTTAATGTATGTTAAGCATGGATCAAGGAAAATGATTACTTATGAGAAAAAAATTATAGTAACTCACGGATTTGCTGTAAAACACTAGAAAACTGAACTTAAAAAAAAAAAATGATCATAAAACTTCTGTAATGTTTTCAAATTATAATATTTCAAAAACTACGTTACATAAAAAGATTATTCGAGGATAATAAAATTAAGATGTGTATTACAAGGACAATAAGAAGGTAAGGTGCATGGATGGACTTTGTACTTTGGTTATTGATTAATCAGTTTTAACTAACGATCTTGCGCGTTTCATGAATTCCATCAAAATTGAACTACACCTTCCACCATTCATTAAATTGTGCTGAACTCTAGTTCTGGGTTTTTGGTCTATTTGGACTTCATACTATAACCAAAAGTCATCACGGGCCTAGGCCCAAAGTTTAACCTTAATGGACTCGGGACTCGTGTAAAAAACCAACGAATTCTTTATTCAATTTTAGAATTGGGGCATCTTCTACAAAACGAGCTCAACAAGTATTTTAATGAAGGGTTAAATATGTTTTTGGTCCCTTAAGTTTCAGTGAAATTTGGAATTAGTCCCTCATTAAAATTTTTGACCAATTTAGTCCTTTATTTTTCAAAATGCGTGAATTTAGTCCTTTTAACCAAATTTTGTTAGGTTTATCTGACGTTTCAAGTGCATTTTATGATAGTATTTAAATTATTTACACTATTTGACATATTATTGTTTCAATGTTAACTTAAATATTATCATAAAATGCGCATGAAACGTCAAATAAACTTAACAAAATTTGGTTAAAAGGACTAAATTCACGCATTTTGAAAGATAAAGGACTAAATTGGTGTAAAGTTTTGATGAGGGACTAATTCCAAAATTCACTGAAACTTGAGGGACCAAAAACATATTTAACCCGTTTATTTTTATTAGTTACTTTTCTTTTGGACTACATAAAAAAAATAAGTAAACATATGCATTGAATTAAAAATAAAGAATAAAAATGTTCCGAATGAAGTATTAACAATGATGTGCCAACTAGCATAAAAAATAAAAAAGCAAACATGATGAGTGAAGTATGAAATTCCGATAAAAACAAAATAGATAAGAATTGAACCTCTGAGCCCATGAAGTTGTCCTCCACAGTCACTTTATTGACAAGCTTATAATTTGGTGCATGAATTGTTAGTGTTCTATGTCCAATGTCCAAGGGAAAGTACTGACTATAGTACAGAACATTTTAACAACGGTTAAATTGGGTTTATTAAGACGGTTTTTCAACTGTTGATATATGAGTGCTGGTCACGGTTGTTGTGCCCAGAATCCATGGACTCTACCAGGCAGCGAAGCCCAAGAAGCTTGAGTGAAACAGAAGAAGCAAATTAATGAGAGCATGATTAATGAAGTTGAGGTTGAAGTTGAAAGAGAGAGTACCTTAGAGATATAGAAGGAAGAGCAATGTGTTGGGTAAGAATATGGAGAAAGAAGCGTGCCCCGTGAAGGAATGCCAAAATTCCTGTGAAACATAACACCAACAGCTCCATCATCCTCTCCTTTTTCTTCACCTTTGGTTTCAGTTTCAGAAGCTGAGACAGGTTATGGTTATGCTTAAAAATTTATTTCATTGATGAGGGGTGGCTATGTGGGTTCAATCGTTTCAAGAGGAATTATATGAACCACCGTTTTCCAACAAACAACCCTTTCATCATCAAACTACTCAAAATAAATGATAAATGCTGTCTAACCACTCTTTTCAATTATTGCCACACTTTTCCCTATGAAAAAACTCTAATTTAAATGAACAGCAGCAGTATTTATAATGTTATATCTGTTTAGAGATTATATTTTTACTTTATTTTGTATTAGAAAAACACTAATTGATTATATATATTTATTTAATTAAGAAGTCCGACAATAATAATAAAATATTTTGTAGTTGTGTGTGTGTCAATCATTTAACAAAAAATGTGATAAGGGAAAACAAGTCTCCGTTTTTTATTTTTGGGATATACATAAAGAAAAGCCAATCCGCTTCGCAATTCCTTATTCATACCAGGGAAGTAAATTACGTACTAGTCTGAAAGTCAAATTATATAGAGTGCACGTTTGATTAACGTTTTCCAAAAGTTTTTTTTACTTTAGTTAACTTTTTAATAAAATTTTTAAAATTAATTATTTCCAAAAATGCTGTTGTTAAACTTGCATTAAATTCCTAACTAATAAATTATAAAGTCATACAGAAGTAAGGAAATTTTTTTAATTTGAACTATATTTAACCTGTTTGTTTTCATCAAACTTAATATTTTCATCGATTCCGTTCCTCAATTACTGAAAATAAAAAACAACGATATTTTCATAATAATTAATCAGTGAAGAGATATTAACCAAATATTAATTAACTACCCAATATATTTTTCATATTTTCTATCTTATTTTTCTTTAACAACTCAATCACTAAATTAATACAAATAAAGTGTATTTAGTTTATTGTGTATATCATCAATGATATATATTTTGCAATTCAATTATCTTTTCCTAAATACATCTCGATATGTTAAGTAATCTAATGTGTTAATTTAAAAATAAATAAAAAGATTGAATTAAGAATCGGCCATTCCACTTATTCTTTCTTAGGGTAAATATATATTGTATAAGTAATAAATTAAACATTTTTATTAAAATTGATAATTATTAAATTTAAATTAGACCAGTAGATATAATTACTTTTATCTTACAAACTATCATTCAATTACATCTCAAAAAAAATATTATACCTAGATATTATGTATACATGAAAGCAAGACTAGTCAAGAACACACAGGACTCTTGTTTTCATCGCCTACAAAATAACAAATGTTAAACTTTTAAACTTTTAGATCTATTATTTTCAGATTAGTTTCTTTGAATTCAGGCAAAATAACTTAATAACCTCTCACATTTTTTATAACTTTAATTTACTTTCATATTTTAAAAATTATTTTTACATTCATAATTTAATTTTTATATTTTGGTCAATATTTTCAATTATCAACAAAATATCATTTCATATTAAATTTTAATTTCATTTCCTTTAATAAAAAAGTAAAAAATTTAAATATACTATCATTAATCCTCCGTATGTAATATGAAAACTCGTTCAATATATATTTATTTTTGTTAACATAACATACCAATAAAAATTAGTAACTAACATTATGAATCAATCATATATATGACATTCTAACTTTCAAAACAAAACCATGATTTGATATATTAATAAAAATAATATAAAGAATTTTAATAATTGATCCTCTGAGGATATTATACGGTTGCATCTCCCAACTATGTTTAGGAATGATCATGATTTAAAATGTTTTGTCCTATTCTTATTCTTATTTTTCATTAAAAACAAAAAAAATCAAAAAACCATTCAAAGTACTCGTAAACTATATAAGCTTAAATTACGTATTTGTTTAACGTGAAAGTAATACATTTCTGGGAAGAAAGTGGTATATGACTAATATATATGATTCAACCAACTGAGGATGAAGAACAAGATTCACTGTGTGACAGAATACAAATTTGAACTCCTAATAACAAAAGTGGAAAAGAAGAAAAAGGATTGATATGAATACTGTTGCCTTCAACATTATCCTTTGATGGAATAAAAATGTAATACACATTGAAAACAAGAAATATAAGCAGCTACAAGGTATGGAGTTTATTAGAGACATGTTAATGTATTTGTATCAAAAGTACAAAATGTGCAATAAATCATGCACATAAAGGAGGATAAATGATAGAAAAATGATAGGTTGACAACCACATTTCATCACTTTTTTTACCACTTTCATAGGTTACAAGTTAATTTATTTGGATTACAAGTTAATTTTAAGGTGATAAAAAAAGTGGTCAAATGTGGGTATTAACCTATAATTTATCTAAATGATATATATAACTTTCAGGCGTTTCAATAGAATGATGCATTTTATCTTTTTAGTGTTTTATCTTGGTGAATTCGTAACTGATCTTAATCTTTGTATTTTAAAAAAATTGTCATGTTTTAACCTTCCAAGGTTTATAGAATGAGCGAAATTCAGAATTATGAAAAATGTAAAAACCAAGATTATTATTGTAATGCATAAAAAGTAAGTAAATTAAAGTATATTGCATAAAAAAAAAAGGGAAACTGAAGTCACGTGAGGTTAGAGGATGGGAGTGGAAACGACGTGTCGCTTGATTTAGAAGGGAAGTGCAATGGAAGGTGCGAAAGAAATGCATAAAACTGGTTGGTTTTATGGTAGGGCTTGTGTTTGGTAGAAGAGTGATAGAGAGAAGAGTGAGTGAGCGAGGAGTGAGTGTGTCTGAGAGTGATTCATTCGGATCGATCGAGTGTTCAATTCCAATGGCATCATCCAATTCCACTCAGCAAGATGTCAACAAACCTGCCAAGAGAAAACCCGTCTTCACCAAAGTGGATCAGCTCAAACCCGGAACCAACGGTCACACGTTGGTGGCCAAGGTCTTGTCCTCCGACACCGTCGTGCACAAACCGCGACCTTCCTCTGCCCATAACATCAAACCCACTGTCATCGCCGAGTGCCTCATCGGCGACGACACCGGCACCATCATCTTCACCGCTCGCAACGAACAAGGTACTCTAATTTCGCCTACCCATCTTTGTAAAACTTATTCTTTTTTACTTATTTCAGTTTCCCTTTTATCAAAACGGAAACTTTCCACATGGGCACTGTTTTATTTGTCTCAATTTTGAGTTTTTATTTTCATTTTGGGGTTTTCCTTTTGCGATCTGCATTGTTCTTGGGTTTGTGAGATTGCGCTTGTTTCGTGCCCTGGTTTCAATAAAGCATCTGGGTCTATGATGGTGGTGAGTGGATCATGAGTGCCTGATTCCATAGATAAGATAAGCCTTTCTTCTCATATATTTTTGGTTTGATTGCGTGATATCTTAATCGTTTTTAATCGGGCTGAAATCTCCTTCCTTTTCTTCACTGATCTTACTCCAAGTGGTTTGATTCGGTTCTATAATGTGTCAACCGGCGTAGATTTGGTAAATTCTCGTGCTTCTTGCTCTGCTCCTGTGATGACGACTGTGTTTCCTCTTCCTTGAGGTGTTGATACGAACTATGAATATGATTTGATATACTGGGTGAACTTTTTGTGGGAATGAAAGTGTATGATTGTGGTAATATTGTTCCTTTTTTGTGTTTTGCGATTACAAAGCAAGTTTTGCTTAGAAGGTGATAGTAGCGATCTTAGGTGTCTTCTTTTTAATTTTATATTCCTAATTTAAACTAGTTTTATCAAAGTGTTTTAGTTGATGTGTCTGCGCCCAGTTAATTATATTTTTCCTGCTCCAACTTTTTTGTTAATATTTCTCTTGCTTTTTTCTTTATCTCTATTGTTCATGGGATTGCTTAACCAGGAATGCCCTTAGTACTTCTTGATTAATCTTCGCCTCTTTCAAACTCACGGGCTTTGGCTTAAATGTTACAATGTCTACACTGATGAACAACATCTTGATTTTATACTTTTCCAGATCCACGTTCTTGAATAACATCAGTGCCTTCTGTTTCTGTACACTTCGTGAGTAAGAATAATAGTAAGGAAAATAGGAGTTGAATTATGAAAATTCAATGTAAACAGACAGAATATTGATGTTACATTACTTATTTTCACTCTTTTCTCCTTCTTTCTATTTTGAACAGACAAAACCTTGAGTGATGGGTTTAATTTTGATTTCAGCAGTTCATACTATGCAAGTCTGCATGTATAAGCATTTGCATTTACATGAGTTTCAGTTGATTTATTTTAGTGAAAATTACCTTGATGTATGTACTTCCTTGGTAGGTAATCAACCTACAGGTATTGATAATTCATATAAATGTAGGCAGAGGATGAAGGGACTAATATATGTTATGTTCAAGTTATTAGATGACCTTTTCTTCTGTGCAGTTGATTTGATGAAGGCTGGTTCTACTGTAATTCTTCGTAATGCAAAGATTGACATGTTCAAGGGATCAATGAGGCTGGCTGTTGACAAATGGGGGCGTGTTGAGGTAACTGAACCTGCAGATTTTGTAGTTAAAGAGGATAATAACCTATCCCTGGTTGAATATGAATTGGTGAACGTGGTTGAAGAATAATCCCATGGAAGAGAGCAAGGATAGCTTTATGATTTGGTTATGGTGCATTGGATACCCTCAAGGTAAACTTAACTGGTGATGGATGGTTGGTAAACGTTCTCACTTTAATTAGCTTGTATTTCCCCTTTAACATGCTTGACATGATTTTGGGTTAAGTTGATGTCACTTGAACAACCTTTGTGTCAAGCGAACAATATTTGCTATTATCTTCATCAGCAACTGTATTCAATGAACTTAAGTATAGTATTATGTTAATATAGTTATCCGTATCACATCTTTCTTTGCAGTTTCCTGTGCATCGATATACATAGGTATGCCTGTGTTTGAGTTAATGAAGCAGCGCAATCATTATTCATAGCTTTGGCTTTATGAAGCAGCGCAATCATTATTCGTATCTTGGCTCAAATAAGAGAAGACAGTGGTTAAAAATTTGGGTTAAAGTCAACAGTCCATAATTTCTGTTTCTTCTGCTAATGAAATTCAATGACCACTGTGTCATTCATGCTCACAATATGTTTTTATTTTGGTTGTGTACGTCATAACTTTTTTCCGTGATAAAGAATTTTGTTCACTATTAGTGTATTGATTATGAAACTTAAGAGGCGATTGAAATTTAAATTCTCATAAAGTTGTGAAGGTCGTAAGTATTTTTCCATGATAAGGAATTTTGTTCTCTAGTAGTGTCTTGAGTTATTAAATTTAATAGGCAGTTGAAAACTTAAATTCTCATAAATTCGACGTACTGTGCAGACTTTTTGAATCAAATCAGAAGCCTATACCAGAATGTTAAAAATTTGTTGGCTGAAAAGTTACGCGTGTGTGTGTATATATCCATTCAAATCTATTGGTTTGATAGAATGGAAGCTTCTATTTCTTTTTTAGATGTTTATTAGAACGCGATCACCAAAGAACCTGATGAACAGGCAAGGGTGTCCTCCTTTTTTGTTAATTCATCTTTGTATAGTGCAGATTAAATACATAGGGTGTATTTTCTTCTCATTTGACAGTATTCGAAGGCACACTGTCTATTGTTTGTGAAAATGCACAAATAAACCTTTGTACGATAATTCTTAAATTTCAGGTTATACACTATGTCTTCAACCTAAAATTCGTAAATATTGGTCCTCTCTAGTTACCGAACATGGAAAATTGTAATCAGTTCAACATCCAAATTGAACTTTACGCTGATTAATAATTTATGGCTTCTCTACCGAATTGCCCTCATTATATTAGTGATTAGCAAAACTTCTGGTGGGAAGCACGAAAATAGGGGTGTAATTAATGTAGTTGGTTAAACAAGACAGCTTTGGGAACACGTTCAACAAGGCTTTGGAATGTGCGGGTCGAGCCTTAAAGGAATCACCATTGGAAATGAGTGATGAAAGCGGATATATAACACTATAATTGCATTTCCGATGTTGAGGTCAAGTAGGGTGAGTCTACGGTAATAATGAAGATACCATTGCTATTTTATCCTTACTGTTTGTTTATTTCATTAATTTACATCTATTTGCGTTAATGATTCAGGTTATGTATGCCAACCTTTAATTGAAGCCCCTCTAACTTTCAAAAAAAATAAATAAAAATTAACGGTATGTACATGACGTAATTTGGTTTGTAAAAAGGTTGATTCATTCTTTTATGTTTTTTTTTTCCTGTTCTAAACTCTCCCTTCCAGAAAGCTGTCAAAATAAACCAAGTGTTTTAGAAAACTCTTCTAAGGCAAAACATTTAGTATTTTATCTTTTTCTCATCCGGAATTGTTATTTATAATTAGTTATTCTTCTTAAGGTTTATAATTAAATATTTAAAATTTGTGTCTACAACTTTTGTTTGTTTTTTCTTCTAGTATTTTAATTTGTGAATTATCTTCACGTCGATTTGTCTGCTTTTGTAAAGAGTTTAATATCAATCAGCAAACCCTATAAGACTATTTAGTAAATTGATTAAGCATGAGATGACATGTAATTCCTCAAGCAATTAAATTACTTAACCAACTAAATTTAACCTCTATACGATCGATCTCAGCAGAAAATTGAAGAGTAACAACAGTAAATGATTAAATTTAGTAGTTTTTCATGTAAAATTATTGATTCAATATAATAATATGAAAAAAACAAAATTATTTCAAGCACAGACCGAATCGGAAGCACCGTTTGTATGGTCAACTGTCAACAATTTTTTCATCCTAAATTTACTTAAAATATGAAAAGCCGTGAGTGAGAACATTAAAATCAATTAATCGAAAACCTATATCCTGATGATAAAACGTCCAACTTAATAACAGATATCAATCCTACTTATTCAGTTATTGAAAACGTAAAAGATAGGTTGTACAAAGCTAATGGTGACGTAAAATGAAATGTAAAAATTTTTGTTCTCGTATTAATTTAATGTGTGAATTCATTGGTAGTTTTATGAGAATACATGATATTGAAGATAGGTAGTGGAAGCCATTTATGGCCTCCAATTAAAGTGCTCGTTTGCTTTTATATTTATCGATGTTTGGCATTTCGTTCGAAAGCATAATTCCAATCCGCCAGAAGAAAAAAGCACTGACAAAAGTTCCAGTTTATGAATTCTGAATCTCTATCCAAATTCATCGGTTGAACTCTTAAGGGACATGCTTATTCGTGTAACATTTTAAAACAAGGGTGAGAGTAATCCCATTTCCAATTACAGGGTCAATTATCGTAAATCGCAGGCAGAGAAATGTTGCAATAATATTCTAAGGAGTAATCATACCTAAGCATGTACCAGCTCTGGTGCTTGTACAATTTAAGTCTTGGAGGTTTCATATTCGACCAAGGACAAAAAATCTCTAACAAGGTCTAACTAAGTAAACTGAAATCCACGGAAAGTATGACCAGATGCACCGCACCCAAGACAGCAATCATCATCCATCTAGAATTAAAAAAGAAAATATTTTTGAGAAAACTCAATTTTACATACTACAATACAAAATCAGAATCAAAAAGGTTAGGATAATCTAATAGTCATACATAGTATATTAGTAAATTTAAAATGCAAATCATTTAGATACAGGACAGGAATAGATCGAGGTAAGGGAAAGCAAAGCAAAATGGAAATGACGAAACATTACATGGCTAGTCCTCAAGCCTAAAAGCCAAAGTGCAAATGATCACGACCCTAGACAAGGAAACAGCCAAGTCAAAATAAAGAGTTGCAAAGAGGTCTACATGTATAAAAAAACTTTGGAGCGGCAGCATATAAAAAATAAGTCATTTCAACACATTGCTCATTTTACACAGAAATGTTAAATTTTATACATTCCAAATCACGTGCTGACAGACCAGCATCTGGCATCATTCCGGAGATTATTAACAATTTCCAAGTCAACAAGAACTGCAATTCTAAAATTACAGTTAGCAAAATCTCCAGTTTGCTTTAGTGACACTCTAACATCACAATAATGGCTTTTTGCAGCAGTGAACTAGCTGGCTGGTATTCTGTATTGAGGTTGATTTAAAATTCTAAGTATTCTTAATGCCTGTGATAGTTTGCATAAGTGTGGTTAATGGATGATGTCAAACTTCATTCATGCATGAACAAAAATCATTCCCATACATAAACTCAACATCTTTGAGTAAGAAAAGAAAAATGCAGAGTATGCACACAAACGGTATCCATAAGTCGATATCAAGATGCAATTTTAAAGTGGACTAACTATTGCTAAGTTTGAGTCACTTATACAATTTCAGCAAATGCTTGTTTGACGTTAAGGTATACAGTAACAATTAAAAATCCCAAAAGAAAAATTTACTTGACCACCTTTTTTCAAGCGCATCTAGATAAAACTTTGCTCGAACCCTCTGTCATTCATCATACATCATCATTGCAATCTGAGTGAATACAATCAATCAGTATGATCTTCATGTGATTATCTCTTAAGTGAATGTTAGCTAATATATAAGTCTAGACATTTTAAAAGGTGGGATGCACTAAATGCGACAATCCATAACACTTTTTCTAAGAGAAAGAAAGAGGAGAATTGCCCAATAACTCAAAATGAAATTTCTTTGTCACGAGAAGTTGTTGCAGATAAATTAAACATAATAATTAGGGAACTTCTAAGAAATACCATTGAATAGCACCATAGCCCCCACATTTGTTTTCATGAGATATGGTGTTCATTTTACATTCAACTAAGAAATTTCATGCTCTCCCTAATCTACGGAAGTCAAGTTCTCAATTCTTCAAAAACCAAAATTTGAAACAAATCCATGTGACACCATCTCTGATGCTTGATCTTCATCTAGTCTTCTCTTGCCCTACAAAGAGGAAAAAATATACATCCTTTCATTGTGAGAGCAAGAGAGAGAACCTAACCCAAAAAAATGAAATGTTTGAACAGAAAAATAGTTGCCCATATGCACCCAACACTTTCATTTAACACAGTCTGTTCACACAAACCTTGGCTACCACACAGAAAGGGGACAACGACAAGAAAACATTTTTATTTAGCATAAAATTTAAATCCTATTTTTATGCAACCCAAGAAAAAAGGAAGAAATAAGTATTTCACTATGGCATTGCGTAGTAATGAAAGTAATGCATCAGGCTTCCGAAGGGTATAAATAAATTTTCTGGGAAACCTAGACAGTTAGACAATTCGCATAACGCAGCATGTATAACCCATGGAGTTTAGCTAACAGATATGATTTTTGTTACAGAAGTCAAATTGGCGTAGAGCAAAAACTTTCACTCCTTGATTCTAGACCAAATAACCATCCATCAAATAAAGAAAAAAAATAATAATTGGAATTTATAATTCACAAGCCAAGTAAAATGAGCATGTTTGCAGACAATCGGGTAGGTCCAGTAAGTTACAATAACATTTCATTAAATTTAATTTCAGAATCCAATGTTGGCATTTCATAAACTTAGCTCTTCAATCATATGTATCACATACACATCCAACTAACTACGTTGAAGATAATGGGAGGAAAGTGTTTGGAGGGAATACCTTCAGGAGTCCAACCGTAGGAGTGGCGAGACACAGAGAGCATCGAATTCAGCAATGCGGAAGCAGTAGCACTGTGATAAGGAAGCATCGATTCCACGCAGAAACTCGCTTCTACCGGTAACCTGTACCAAGCAAAATAATATTTTAATCAAATTGAAAATGTTTGGAAAATGCGATAGAGAGGAGCAGTGTTACCTGAAAACGCGATTCGAGATTGAGGTTTGCTTTGGGAGACGAAACGGAGATCGTGCAGGTCTCGTTCTAGCTCCGGCTGCCAGATTTGCCGCACCGGCAGCGCGGGACGTGGCGGAGCGCAGCAAACACCTGGCGGCGGACATCGTGAAGAATCAACAGGAAGGGGTTTTGGCCTTCTGGGGCTTTGATATTTCCTTTTTACTATATTTTTTTGTTCCTATTTTGTTAAAGAGCTATGCCATGGGTCACCAGTGTGTGGATTTCTTTTTGCACCCATACTTTCCTTTTGCACCTACAGAAATATAGATTTTTTTACTATGTCTATTTAGTTTAAAGATTTTTATAGATTTTGTATTTAATTTAAGAAAGTAAAAAATGTCTTTTGATTCGGAAGTTATTATTTTTCATTAAGAGTTTCTATATTGTATATTTGAAAAAGGTATTTTTGAATTACACAATTTGAAAGTTGGAAATGACTTATAAATTACACAATTTAGAATTTATTTATTTTTGTCTAAATCGTATTTTCATAAAAGAAATATTTGAAGTTGTATAATCTAAAAATATCTTTTAGATGACCAATACAAAAATCATAATTTGCATAAGAAAAAAATTCTAAAATGTGAAATTCATAAGTAACCTTTTCATTGTACGATCCAAAAGTGATTGTTATTGACTAATGCACTGTAATATGTTGATCTCTTCTAAATGGAGAAAATGATTGGTTTAAAATAAGTTGAAATTTACATATGCAGTGGGAGAAGTTAAATCGGGATAGAAAATAGAATGATATTGTTGTGGAAAGTAGAAAGGGCAATAACTGTGTAGCGAATGGTCCTAAGTGCATGTACTTTCTGATGATATGGGTTCCAGCTTTCATGTAGTTGGCTTCAGTGCCCATGATATCACTCCACAAATTTCGATTCCTCACCCCACAAATTTCCATCCACCAATAAGCTTTTAGCAACACTCCAAATTATACTTCACCATCTCTTCATATGCATACGGTGAAAACTAGTTGTTATAAAGAAAGGACTCAATAAGAAAATACAAGTAACCTTTTATTAATTTGCTATGGTATGAAATGAAAAAACGACACAACAAACTTGAGAAAGTTCAAATGAGTGATGTAAAGAAAAAGTGACTGAAATAACTGGTCATCGTCACTCGATTTTGACTAGGAGCAACAACAAATTTATGAATTGGTTTTTGGAAATGGTGCAGTGGTGTTGTAGTTAGTTCCTTGAACTCTTCTTACTCTTCCTAATTTTTAGCAAGGGTATGCAAATGACTCGAGACATATCCATTTTAGAGGCATCAGAAGTAGAAGCCTTTGCTAATTTCTTTTTCCTTTCTTCAAACCGTGAGTTTGGGAAGTACAAGCGTCCTCTTTCTCCTGCTCTAACTCCAATCAGTTGGGCAAGGGATACACTGTTGTCTTGGAAGAACGATGCCGTCGACTTCTTGTTGCAAAACAAAAGCATTGCAGTAATAAACTATAATAACCATTATAATTGTTCTTGCTCCATAACAAGAGTGATAATACTTATTTAACCAATTTATGAAATAGTAGCATTCATTGAATAACGAGTTAAAACAGATTTTGAAACCAACCGTAAGATAGGAATAAGAATAGAGTACCTCTGTATCTAGGTTAGAGGATGAAAATGAAGAGAAACTGGTGGATGGCACGTGCAATTGGTATGGTGCCATTGAAGCTGTAGGGAAGGATTCCCCAACTCTAAGTCTCATGTTCAAGAAGCCAAGTCCAAGTGGCCAACCAATTGGCATCTCATCATTCTGAGATCAGATGACAGTAGAAATTACCAACATTAGATACTTTAAATAACTTCAGAAAAACATCTGTGCATGTCCTAAAAATTCAGTGCCTTAATTACAAGAATGTTCAAAAGAACGAGGTCGAGATTTAAGTTTCTGATGAATAAAATGATATCTCCTCTGTTGGAACTTTAAAATATACAATGGATCTAGTTTGGAAGAGTAAACAAAATGGGTAGTAAAGTGTCAAAGATATGAATAGGATATTGTCGGTTTCTCCTAATTATGTAAAAAAAAAGCAATTGGGGGAAATGGAGAAGTTGTACTGAATTGAGAAATTGTAATCGTGTTTCTATTCAATAGATATTGAACCAAAAAAAAGTAGAACAATATGGAAGGTACCATTGTTGCCACTTTTTCAGTAAGTGTAAAGAGTCAAAGAGAAACAGTGTCATATTCTTCACATTGTTGGTGTTCTATTACTATCCTCCTCGTGGTAGAAGAATATATTACAGGAACCTAGTTCATATGACACCGCAACTCTTTCCTACCAGACTTGGTCAAGTCTTAAAATTATTTTTTCTAAAGCCCATAAGCTTTTGTACTGATAAAGAATATCCATAAAAATAATCACATACAGGAATCAAGTCAGCAAGATATTGGATTCTGTCTATAGATTCCAAGGTTCAGACTATTCATTCTGATCAACTGGGTGGGTAAGTTCAATCACAGTAAATTCCGAACACACTAATCCTTGTTTATAATAAGAAATACAAAACTTAGATTGAGCTCAATATATGCTACTGAAGTTATTGTTTAATTAGAATTAGAGTTTTAATATGTTAACCTTTATTACCCAGATTACCAAAGTGAAATACTAATACGACTGGAGAATAGTGCCAAGTTAGAACACCTAAGTAAAAGAGTATGAGATAAATAATACTAACAAGTCACAATCAAAGCATCAAGTGTTTGCTTGTTCCTTCTAGTTTTTGTATCAGCGTTATACCTAACTGAGGCTTTGTTTTCCGCTGTGAAATGGTAAAAGAAAAACATGAATGGAAAAATTGAGAGAGATTGAAGTGTCGGCATAATTAGCAAATGACCGATGTTCAGCTTATGGGTTGATTTCTCCAGATATTTTCAAATATATTTCTCACTCCTTTTGTACATCTTAAACTATTCCTTATTTTGTTCTCTCTTGCTTTTAGATTTGGCCCACTTCATGTGCAACTCACTCAGCCTTTTTTACTCAACAATATAAAATATAAAAAAAATAGTCACTCAAAATAAGATGGATGGTTGCACATGTAATTTTTACATTGAGGCAGACACTTGGGTGAAACTACTCCTACACCATGTAATTATGACATGTTATGCTTAAAATGAACATTTTTATCTGCCTCTCTCTTTGCTATAACTCTTTAGCTACTAAAATGATCAAATTATTATTAACATACTGATAGGGGACCTCTCTTTTTTCTGTACTGCATTAAAATTAGGACTGATGTATCAGTTCAAGTTACATTCCTAACATTAAGTTCGGACAGCAAACTTTGATGGTTTTAATGAAACGTTAATCCATGTGTCTACTGAATCCACAACTACTAGCATTATGGCGGTAACCAAATACACTAATGGGGTCTTTTCTGGGTGTCATTCCAATTGCAAAATTCAATTTTTCTACAAATTGGTGGACACATTTATCTTCTTTTTCGTATCAATCCATTCAGAAAATACAAACTATGCATCTCGGTTGACATGCAATATCACTTTCAAATAATTGTTCTCAAAGCATGGCAAATCCTAGAAGAACCAACAACAAACTCACACAATAGCAGGAATTCAATTCTCATTTCATAAATTCTAACAATCAAGAGTACTAACAATATAAAAAGATCAAACAAAGAAAAATCCGTGTCCTGAGAATGATTCTTATCAACTGCAGGAAATGGACTAAGCATTCACAGAGAACAAAAGCAGAGGCTGTTCAGTTTCATTCCAGTTTAAATAAACACTTGACAGACCAGCACATTGACATTTTGTGGATCGAGTTGCATTAAACAGACCCCAAAAAATGTATTGATCTTTCGCTGACAAAAAAAGTGAAACAACTGATAAACCAGTCAAAAAGGAAGTATATGGGGACGGGAGATGCTGAATGCGAGAAGAAAGTGAAGAAATAAGGGACAATGTGAGAAAATCTTTGTTCTTATTTATTCAAAAAATACAAGGAAAGCACAGAATTAGTACCTCTGCAAGCATGGTGTCTCTGCCTGCCCGAGAGAAGTTTATGGGAAAATGATGATCGCAGAGAGAACTGAGAGCAAAGTAAAAAATGTATTGGAAAAGCAGTGGTGAATTTACGTGTCTCCTAACTGGTATTCTTCCTTAAACATCAGACATTTAAGAACCTGGTCCCACTGGACCTGCACTACATTACTTGAACCAAGCTTTATTTTTTGAGAGACTATATGTATATAATTTTACTGTACAGTAAAATACACGGTACAACCAAGAGAGATAAATGTATCATAGAGGATCTGTCTAATAGAAGAAAGAGGTGAATAAAAAACAATACTATAAAAAGGTATATGAAATGAATCATGGAACCCTTTTATTTTATCCTAAGAATTCAAATTTTCACAAGTAAAATGAAAGTAAAGAATTTACATAACAAACAGTTATAAATAATAATAATAATAATAATTAGAGCAACATACGGTTGGAATAAACCTTTAATTTACTGCCATTTTTGAAATTTCTAAGGACTTAACACTGTTAACAGATATCAGTGAAGAAAAATTAAAAGGGGTGTAGTAACTGATAAGTGATTGAAGAGAATATTGCATGTTATTTTTTTACGGGGTATTTAGCTTTTGAGTTTGGTGGAGAAGTAGACATCAAAACGGTTGGGAAGATGTTCGATCTATGCGTGGCGTGGCTTAATTAGCAAAAGTGTTGGATTTTTAAACACTTTTTGTCACCATTGATTGGTAAAAAATCGCTTAAGTAGTAGGTCAACAACGATGAACAGGTTACTTCACAGTTTGTAATCAGTGGTTTCTTACAGCAACACGCAACTGAAATTTATGTTCAATGTTACACGACACTGAAATTTGTTTACCCAGAATACTGTTTCGTACGACACTTTGATCTTCCTATTATTGTTGGTTATTTGCATTTTAAATTTCTATAAAATATAGATTAAATTAATATTTTTATTTATAAATCTCAATATTATCTGTACACTGCTGACATTTATTAAATATGTATTTTTACATGATTTACGTCCTTTCTCCTACCTGAATTTTTTTTCCATCTGAGTTGATGATTCAAAACAAACTTAAAAATGAAAATACTTATAAATTTACTGTTTTATTAAGGTTTTAGATCTTAAAAAAGACTTATTAATAATTATGTTTCTAACGATCACGTAAGGTTGGTACATGTAGTTATATCTGTATTTTTAGTCTAATATGTGTATGCTACACACATAAAGAATCACATAAATAATGCAATTCAATTATAGAAATGAAATTAAGAATGCAACATATAATTTTAAATTTTTAGATAAGAAAAAATAATAATTTATCTTAATTTTTATGCTTAATATGCTATTTATTATTTTTATTCTTAAGGGTCTTTTTACTTTTATAGATGTACTATTTAAGAGAAAAAGAAGGAAAATATATACCTAATTTATTTTAAGGGATTCGCGAGAATTTATGAAGATGAATTTAAAGGGAAGAGGGATGAAACTCATCTCCTCGTAACAAGAAAATTTACGAGAAAAATAACATCATCACATATTATTTTACCAATTTACTCCTAACTTTTGTCTGGTTGTTATTATAATCTCATCTACTTATTTAAGTTATAAAATATATTAAATAATTTAATGTGTACAAGTTATAAATTAAACTAATATATAATAAAATTTAACAATTTTTCATATATTAATATTAATAATTATCATAATAATTTATAATAATTAATTTTAATAACTAATAATAATAATTAACAGTAATAATATAACTTATTAATAAATAATAAATTTTATTAATAATAATAATAATCATAATAACAACAATAATAACATAAAATTACAAATGTGAAATTGAAACACATGAAAAATAATTAAATAATTATAATAATAATAATTATTAATAATGTTAAATCCTGTGTATAATTAAAAAAAAATAATGATAATAATATTAAAACTAATAATAATTATTATATTAATAATCATAATAATAATAACAATTATATTTAATTTTACATTAATTTTAATTATAAGGGTAAAATTGTAATATAATAATTTTATGTATTAAAACATGTTTTTTTTATCTTATCTATTAAATAATTCACAAATTTTCATAAATTATATCTTCAAATGTCTTTACTTCTATTTTTTTCAACTATCAAAACAACAATCTCACTTTTGTGTCTTCATCCTTTTAGATTCATCTATTAATCTCTTTCAAATCTACTTTTTTTTTTGTGATTTTAAAAATATTAAACTCAATTTAGACAGTGTGATGTACGTGTTTTTTTTTTTTTGGCGAAAATTATCTAATGGATTGATAATTTATTTCATGTCTTTGAGTCCAGTTTTTCTCAAAGAAACTTAAATAATAAAGTGCTCTTATAAATATTGACTTTCTCACATTATCTCTTAAGAGCTTCGAGCTCATCCCAAAAGAATGGAGATTACAAATAAATTATTATAGGTTTACACAAACTTTTATAGATATTTGAAGATACTAAAATCTTACAATTTGTTTTATCAATAGTGGTATTTTATAACGAATCCTATATTTATAGGGAATTATGGGTGAGTTTCAACTTACTTTCTCAATCGTTCATTCAACAATTAGAAGAAAAAAAAGAAGATGGGCTTTCGTACATAATTTAGTATGGGGAGATTTCTTCTTGCACCCCATGTTTTCTTCTTCCACCCAATAAAAAATTCTGAAAAGTCAATTTTACTCTCATCTCCTCCTCCCTTGATGCCAAACGTCTTTCATTTCCTTTTTCAAACCATCTTTAACAGGGGCACTAAAAAATAACCTCCATGAAAAATAGAATCTCCTGTATGCATCAAATTCTGTATATTGTTTTGAACCCTAATGTAATTTTACTTTTTTACTTATTTAAAAATCCTTTTAGGAGACTATCGAAATTTAACTACACATATTTTTAAATGTGTCTAAGGATAGCATTCTAGTTATAATGTTTCCAGATATATCATTCATCATATTTTTTGAAACAAATGTTCCCTGACCTATATCAATATAATGAAGAAGTTCGTTGTTTCACCAAAAAAGAGTATATGAATATAAAATGTATAATAAAATAATGTTTTTTTTTAAAGTTAGTATAATGGATAAAATCATTTATCCTTTCCTAATATGTTCGTTTTAAAAATATACCCTTAAAATGCAAAACTTTTCAGAATTTGAAAAAAAAAATTCAGATATCTTTTTAAAATAATAACGATATCTTCTGAAAAGTACCCCAAATTGACGAATTGAGGGAGACAAACATACTAAAACCCATACTTTAGATTTATTATGAGTAAGTAAGTATATGGTGTGTTTGTTTTGATACATTTGGACATTTTTTTTTCCAACACGGTGAACTCGAGTTCAGAGTCATGAAACCTACAATTATGATTTACGACTTATACGAAAGAACAACAAAGTCTTCTTTCCCAACACAAAAGCATGTTTTTTCCGTACCGTAACCAGCGGAGGAACTACTGACAAGTCGATTTGTTTGAATTCAACGTCATAAATAAATAATTTGTGCTTTCAAAGTATCCTCGTCTATAAGGAACCCTTTGTTGTGAATTATTTTTTGTCAAATGGTTGGCCAATACAGTGCAATTTATGAGGCAGAACAGAAGATAAAGACAGACACCAAACCAAGCAATATAGCCGCAATCAATAATTATTCTGCTACCTACACTACCCATAGCTTTTGTATTTCTCTGTTCCCTTGCCACACCAGTTAACCATTCATCAATGAATAATACACTACCACAAAATTATTCTCACTAATTATCCACCTATATGTAAGCAATTTGCATCAACTCCCTACGAGTAATTGATGTTTGTCTGTGTACAACTTTTCTAGCTTTCCCTCATATTTTGCTGGTTCCAAAGACACAGACAAAAGGAAGAACAATTGTATAACTAAGCAAAAAAGAGAACATAACAGGGTAAGAAGAAAAATGAGAAAGTAACATGCAAGCTTAGGTAACATTATACAACTTATTAATAGGTGATAAGCAAAAAAGTTGCTTATGCTCTTGCACTTCAAGCTATATTTCCAGATCATGATGACAGAGACAAAGCAATTCGTGAAACAAGACTTAATAGAAGTACTACCAAGTAAAAAATAAAATAAAAGTCCCCCATAATTAACGTAAACTGTTACTTTGTGTTTTCTTGAGTCTAAAGCACATTAAAAACATTAAACACCCACAGAGGTACGTACTCAAAAGTATAGTGAGCTCTTCACTTAGACAGTGATCCAAGCTCATGGCTCAAAGTTCTCATGTTCATCTTCAAACACCTCCTGGTTCTGGTACCCATTGTAATTGCCACCTCTGTTGTTGTACCAGTTGTTATTGTTCACTCCCCTGGATGAATCATCGTAGTTAGTAGGATGGTTCTCTTCTGCGTAAATATCATGAAAATACCTTCCACCTTCCAAAAACCTTGTGTCACTCATGCCTTGCTTCTCACCATTGTACCTGTTAGCGTTACCATTATAGTTGTTGTTGCTGCTGTAGTATTTGTGACTAGCAGCATCGTTGTTGTAGTAGTTCTGGTTGTTGTTGCTGTCGTAGGATTTGTAACTGGCAGCATCTTTGTTGTAGTACTTCTGGTTGTTGTTGTCGTACGACTTGTAACTGGCAGCATCGTTGTTGTAGTACTTCTGGTTGTTGTTGTTGTAACCTTCTTCAGCGTACTTTGTGTCGCTTAACTCATCTTGGTCACCCCCATAAGAATTCTTGTTGTTGTTCGTTTCCGCGAACCTATTGTTGTAGGCATCGTTGTTAAAGTTGTTGTTGTTCTCAAACTCGGGCTTGTAGGGGTGGTAAGAAGTTGGGGTGGTGTAAGAATCGGAATTTTTTGTTGTGGTGGTGGAAGGAACCTGGTTTGACTCATCATGACCATATAGGCCATAGCTGTTTTCAGTCTCGGGAACAAAAGGTGGTTGTTGATCTACCTTGCTTGCTTCTGGTGCTTCTTTGTTGGGAAGTTCTGTCTCTTTGACATTGTTGTTGTCGAAATGGGAGACTTTACTGAAGAATTGGCTGTCTCTTGCAGAGATTTGAAGAGCCAACAAAAGGGTGGTGAAGAGAAGGAAAAAAATGCAGTTTGACGAATGAGCCATTGGTAACAGAACAGAGGGAAGATGGTCTATGCTGATGAGAAGTTATGGTTGCATAAGTATCTTTATATAGAAGTTCTTAAACCTTTTCTTTTCTCACTATAATTTTTTTTCCCACTTATTAGGTGTAAATGGAGCAAAGTTAGATGGGTGTGGACCCTCTCTCAATGAAACTTTAGCTGATTAATATTTGGATCCCATCCATTTAGGATGTGGTCATGGAGTAACTATTTGATGTTGTTAGTACATTTTGACGTGATCACATTACATTATTATTTTGTTAATAATCGTATTATGTATGTAAGATTTTGAAGACTGAGGATATGGTTATGGAAAAACAGCATCATTGCAAGGGAAAATGCCCAGTTATCAGATTTACAGCGCATCCTTAACATTTAATTAGCCTCTGTCAGATTACCTTTAGTGCAAGCTAACTCTTTATTAATTAGTAGTTGCGCCATCTATTATGACGCAACCATTGCATTCATAGGTGGTAGCTTTCACACCGTTGGATTCCAGCCGAATAAAAAGGTTCTATATTTGATTTTCATTCATATCCAGAGAGGTCCATAAAGTGTATTGATGATGCTATATATCAGTTGTCAAAAACGATGCAACCCAACTCTATCCACTTGATTAAGATTTTGGTCCTTATTAAATCGTGGTATTTTATTCATAGATTTTGTACAGACAAGATACAAGTAAAATATATAATACATTATGAAATTATTCAAGTTTAATCTTATGATTTTTTTAACCAGCTGTTATAACTATGTTCAGAAAATGCATAAGACTAAAGTTAATGTTCTGGTAGACCTGACGTATTGATTAATGTTAAATAGATTCCGTAGTTAGCTTTCACATTTAGTCTTTTTGGACATTATTCATCATATATCATAACTCCATGGATCATAGTATTCCTACCACCGAAAATACGGTGTTATTGATCACGGTTCAGTCCAAAAATAAAACCCCTTTGTAAAATGAACATTGTTCTAAAAGAGTTAAAGTTTGGAAGAATGAAAGAAGAAGGAGAGAAGGGAAGGCTTGGGCGAGTAATTATGCGTGGATTGAGGAGTTGGTAGGACACGAAAATAATAACATTTGGTGCACACTGCATGTGCCTTCCATGCTTTGTCTATGTTGAGAGTGACTCTCCAAAACTGAGCTTTCTTCGATCTTTCTCTGTGAATGTGCATACATACTCAAAGTCAGTGCAGCGTCTCTAACTCAGTTAGACTTTTATCTCTTTCGGTTTTGCCATTTAAAAATTATAACTGAGTTAGACTTACACTTCCTAATTTTGAATAGAACGGTTTAAAATTTGACTTTCTTAGCGTTTTTGAAGAAGACTACTACCAACTAGCTTCAAAGTTTCTTAGAAAGAGTGCACTAGGTGCTTAAATCTAAGTTGCTCAATCAAACTTTGCCAGTTTTCAGACCACTGCTTAAGAAGTAAGAGTTCTGAACAGAAAATGAGATTAACACATCCTCACATTGTAACTACTAATTAGGATGCTGTGAAGTAATACCTTAAAATTGATGATTTTGCTTAATATGAGGAATGAAGACCCTTTTGATAAATAAAATGAGGGTGAGTTCACTTTAAAGTATTGTTGTATTATTATCCCAAACTGTGGCAAAAGCAAAATGGGTTTCTTAGCCTAAATAAGCATAGTTTTGGATTGTACTATTTCAGATCATTCTTCAAAGCCAAGTGCGTGGAGTTGATAAGATAAAAGGCACTTTGTGAGTGTGTCGGGTATAAGATGTGATGGAGTAGAATTTATCCTTTTTGTTTTGTTAGGTTTGTTGAGTTACTAACCTGATCTAATAGCAATTGTGCGTGAAGCATGGCAACAACTATTTATGAAATAATTAGGGAGGGTGATGTTACTGAATTTTCTTCACGTAGGTAAATGTAATGAAGGAGTGGGGCCAAGTTGGGATCTACATGTAACTGAATTGGTGGCATTAACCTGAAACAAGAAAGAAAAGTCTTGAATAGGTTGCCAAAATCTTGCATATAAGAATAGGTGGAAGTGTCAACACATGAGAGTAGATTCCAAATCAGAGGTTTTTATTTTATGTTATGGGTGAAAGCGTGGGTGTAGGTGTGAATACTTCATTATGTTCAGATATTTCATTTGTGGTAAATAGTTAAAGCAATTAGGAGAGCCATCACACGCAAAGAAAGAGTGGGATGAACAATCTGAAAGTGAGAAAATTATGGCATAAGTAGATCTGAGATCTGTGCTTTCCTCTGAATAACATTTATTTTTAATTTGTTATTAGATACCCCACAATGGTGGGAACAAGAAGATGCACCTAAAATCATTCATGGATTTTAATTGTACATAGAAGAAAAAGTAAGGTGGCTAGATCTTAAATCCTGTAAAAAACTGTGAAATTGATGATGACCATTTGATTTATTAAAATATTGAAGGTGTGTAAAAAATAATAAACTCTTGTTTAATCCGCAAGCTAATTCAATCCAACTCCATCAAGGAAAAAAAAAGCTGGGACCAGGACTTGGTTAGTGATTGAATGGGGTAGATTCCAGCTTGATTGAATAACCTTTTTTCTTGCAATTTTTTTTCTTTCCTTCGTGTGAAATGGTCCTGAAATTGATTGCGTAATTGGTGGAACTATACGAGTCTTTCTGGCCAGTTTTTCCAGAAGAAAATAAAAAAAAAGAAAAGAAAGGAAAAGAGTGAAAAAGGACAAAGTTGACGAAGGGAAACACGTTCCATCTCAATTAGAGGAGTTAGTCCAAGATAAGCACGTTCCATTTTCAAAGACTTCGATGTTTTTTTTTCTGCCTTATTCACAGAGCTTGAAGTTTCATCATTTTTCTCATAAATACACCAACGGAAACATATAGAACACTTCCAAACTAAACTTCTATGCACATTTTTCTACTCAAGTCCAAATCTGGATATGAGAAGGAAGTGTTTGTTTTTGTGTTGTATGAGAACATCATTGTTCTCCTTTGACATAACATGTCATCATGTTGCAATGATTTTGGAGGCTACTTGTCTCCCCTACATGTCTCAATACTGTGTCAAATGACATTAGCCTATAAGACAAGCGCTTCTCTATGAACCAATTTTGTTTAGTTCTTTATATTAACCAACCACTCGACCCAACGATTTAATTATGTAGAGATATAGTAAACTATGTGAAAATCACAATTTTTTCAAAGCTAGATGACTGATTTCACCGATTTAAAAGTATAACTACTACAATAAAGTTTGACTTAAATACAAGAACTAGTTCTTTTCCTAAAAAATGAGGGTGAAGGAATATTATAACAACAGTTTGCTGAAAGCGCATCCTTCAAAGAAAGCATTCGTTCATTTCTAGTAACCATCATTGTGTAAGAAAGAGAAAAAAAAAAGAAATAGTCCGAAATTAGAGAATGAAAGTGATGTGAATCAATCTAGAGATCGAAAGGGGTTCCAAATCATAAGCGACAAGAACACAAGATTTGGCATTACAATGTGTAAAACGGGGTTAACATTTTTGCGAAGTTTCCGAGCCATTCTCTCCCTAACATAAGCTCTTCTCTGTTGGGGTTCCCAGTTAGGGTGGTCGAGTCCCTGCGCGAGAATCAAGGGTTGGGGTTGATGGAAGGGACACTTGGATCGCCAAGAGGTGTGAGGAGGTGCGGTTCCGAAGAGCCTTTTGAGGAAGAATGAGCGGAGCCATGTTGTGAGAAAGTTGGGGTTGGAGCAGAGAAAGGGAGGGTAGTCCCAGTTGATGTAGCAGGGGATTTGGGTGGCGATGAAGAATTGAGAGTGGAGGGATGGGGTGGTTGTGGGGCTCGTAAGGATGTGGGTTAAGGCTTGGAGCCTCTGCTCCCATGGTGCTTCTTCCATGGCCCTCCTCCTTCACACAACTATGAGGATGAGGATGAAGCTAAGATCAGATAAGGTTTTTTTTTTTTTTTCAAAGGATTAAAGTTCCATAGATTAACAACGCCCTTTCTACAATTATTCGCCACACCAAAAAACAAGATATGTCTGTTTTAATTTTTTGTAACATTAGTCTTTTAACTGGTGAAAATCTTCCTGGCAGATTTTTTTAATAAAAATATACTCAAATTACAATTATAAAAATAAAAATAAATTTATAATTGTTTTTAAATTGTTTTATTTATTTTGTAATCAATTTTTTAACTATAAATAATTATTTTAATTTATAAATAGTTAAATTTAAAAAAATTAAATATAAAACAGTTAGATTTGAAATAATAAAATTAATAAAATAATTATATTAGTTTAAATAAACAATTAGTTAGTAAAAGATAAAGTTAAAAAACATATAAAAAATAATTATTTTTATAAAATAATTAAAATATATTTTACTTTAGCATAAATAATGAATTTAATTAAAAATATAATTGAATTTAAATAAATAATAATTTTTAAAAAATAAAATAATTATTCAATTTAAAAAATAATTAAATTTAAATTATCGATGATAAAATTGAAAATGTAGATATTTTATTTTAAAATAAAAATTACTTAAAAAAGATCATATTTAAACAAATATGTAAAAAAATGTCATAAAATATATATATATATATATATATATATATATATATTAATATTATGTAGAGATAAATAAAATAAACTATAAATAATTAAATTTGATCACATCATCTTTGCGAGAACTAGAAAATAATATCTAAGAAGTGATACTCTGTTTTAAAATAATGAGACTATTATTTTAATAATAAAATGTTTAACTATAAATAAAAAGTTTATAAAGGATCTCATTGTTTAAAAACACTTCTTCTTTCTAAAATCTCTTTCTAAGAGTTTTCTCTAAATTATCTAATCTCATTTGAGTAAGTTCATTTTTAGCTCTTCTTTTTGTGTAATTTTGTTCACTTTTGCATGCATCTCTCTTTGAAGTGACATATGTTTTTTTACTCTTCTGTTTAGTTCTATGTTGATCAATGGTCATAAGGGTATGATGTGATCATTTCAGTGCTATTTCTATGTGTAAATAGAGTACTATGTGGCTTGGGAAATGTTTTGGTATTGTTAGAGTCATTTGAACTTTTCACATAATAAGGAAAGCTAGTCTTAATCTATGTTGGATGAGTTTTTACAAAAATTGATGTTTTGCATGTTGTCGCTTTCTTGCATTTGGAGATGAAATGTGGATGGTTTTGATGAATTTGGTTTGATGTATGCTTCCTGTGATCTAGTATGATTTGGTTGATAATTGCATATTGAGTGTTTGTGATTGTTTTGGTGTGTGAATGAGATAATTTGAAATCCGAGCAATTTGGTACAAGCTCCACCTTATGTAAAAATTGTTTTGACTCAAAGTACTAAAAGAGGACTACAAAATAGATCAATAGGATAGGTCACAATTCCCTTAATCACAAAACAAAAATTCAAAAATTATGTTTTCTGATGCAACGCTGAGGGCCAGCTTTTATGAGCTGATTGGAGCTGAGCATCGGAAATCATTGCAGGTCTAAGAGCATTTTAGCTCTATGACGTTGAGCGCCTATTTTCATGAGACAAATGGCGCCAAGGGCCAGATGTCTTGTTTTGCTTGTTTGAATGTTTAGTTATTTTTAAATGATTTCTAGTTGGTACTAATCATATTTATTGGCTTTTATTATTATGATTTTAGGTGAAAATGTTGTGAATATATAAGATGATAATTGATATAAAATTACATGTGAGCATGTGAAGTTATGACATTTAAAGAATTTCAAGGAAAATTATTTGTGATTAGTGTATGCCTTGATATAGAAAATGTCTGGAAGGAAATATCATGAACTTCAATAATCATTCACACTCAAATATAGTAACTTTCCCTACTAGTTGTATTTGGAAACACGGGTAATTCATCCACCTCTTTAGTTTTACTTTCCAGAAGGATATGTACAAGAAATAAAGTTGCACGTAATGCCACTATTCTTGGCTATTTGCAACCTGATCCAATATCAAAACTACACTAATCTACCATCACTATTGAAGGAGAAAAGCGTTGGAAGAAAGTTCAGTTGCCGCTGTAGAAAGCAGTATTCCTGTTCAATTAAAAAGAAAAACCTTGCAAGCATGGCAATTACGAAGAAAGCAACATCCAAGCACTCATTAATGGAAAGATGATTAGAGCAGAAGCCTGAAAACATGTAACATTGGTCAGAGAATTGCACACGTTATAACAAATTTATTCATCTAAGTTTTGTACTTGATAAGTAAACTGAAAGCTTTAAGCATACCAGGAAGAAGACTAATTCATCATTTGCAAGAGATGCAGTCAATTCATTTCTCTCCATCTGATATTTGATATAACCTTGAAGCTACACGTTAAAAATTTTGCAGTTCAAAAATTCGAAATTCAGAATGCACATGCCGGAATAAGTAGTATGATAAACAACGTGATCTTGAAGCTTCAAATATCAAGTTTGTATGAGAATGAACTTCCCATCCTCGTAAAAAAAATAAAAAAATCACTTTCATCCACAAATTTGAAACATCTATCTAATATTATTAACCAAAAGCTTATAGAAGGTCCATGCAGACCTGATGGTGATACATTCTTGTCAGTAAAAAGCATCTCTTCAACTTATCCATAGCCTGTGAGATGAGTGAACTGACTGCAGTCCTTTCGCCAAATACATATGAATAAAGTGCCCGAAGATCATCAAGAAGGATGTTGAAAAACTAGGGAACAAACAATGATAAAGAAAGGGAGATGAGAAATTATGGCTAATGGAATATATAGATGTGCTTATTGCCAGGAAGCTTTAGCAATTTCTCACATCTCTTTAAACAAGAAATACTACCCTGAAAGATTGTACTAAATACCAATGCAGACTTGATAAAGTGTTAATTATCTTTACATTAAAAAATTAGTGAAGCGCTTAAACTAGATATTCAAAACACTTAAAACTTACCTTCAAGAATGTGCATCTTGTAACGCTTGTTAGCCTTCGGGCCCTTAGAGTCCTCACCTTTGCACATACACAAACAAGTGTCCAAATAGAAAATAAATATAAAGCTCAAAAAACAAATGATGTAATTCTGCTAAGGTTTCCCAAAATATATATAACTAGAAAATAAACTGTATATACTTTGGTAATGTGAAGAGCCTGCTCGAGATGCTGAACTTGAATCCACTGTTCATTCACAATGGCATCCATCTGAAATGGAAAAGATGAATAACCTCAACTAATACTAGGACCCGTAATTTATCGCAACCAAGTCTCACTGATGTATAGGAAAATGTTAAGTTGCAAATGAAGTATGCAAATTCATAATGAGCATTATATAAGCTGAAATCTGTGACTAAAACGCATTATACTTTGAATTAGAATTGATTATATGTTTTCCAAAACTGACTTTCGTGCCACATGCTTATACCTTCAATTTGATGATGCATGCTGACCACTACCAGACTGGCAGGACATACAATCCCAGATACAAGGACATTATATAAAGAGAGCAGAGAACTAGTAGAATGGCTGAGAGTTTTGAAAATAAAAGGGAGAGTCTTTCCAGGGGTTTCCCCTTAAAACCAAAGATTGTTTTGTCACTCAATTATCAGAGAATGAATCTAACTTTAGGAAAAGTGAGTCCCCTATTTAACTGCCCAACCTCCGGTAACCATCTGAGTCATCTAACTGCCTAAATGATAGCTAGCCACTAACGAGCTTTCTTAGATGCCTCCAACTCCTATGAGGTATATCAAACATGAAATAAAATAAAATGGAACAGAAATCATAATAAATGATAGTATAACGCACAAACCTTTTCAACTTTTGAAGTGACCTCCTCTAGTCTCTCCTCAGTTTCTTGTGCTTTAGATTTCAAAATGTGAAGATCAAAGTTGTTCTTTCTCAAGGTGTGCCAAAGAAGTTGTACCTATGCATTTTCAATCCTATTTCTCAAATCAGTCGAACTTTCAATTAAATCCATGAGTAAAAGCTATACATTATTTTCGGCTATAATATATGAACAACCAAAAGTAAGAGGGGAAGTGGGGAGGGAGCATAGTAGTAGAGCCAGAGGAGCCTTGGGTTGGAGGAAAATACCTCTTCCTCCAGAGCTTTATTCTGTCTTTCGACAAGCAATGAATCAGCCTGCAAGAATCATATATAAAAAACAAATAAAAAATAAGTAGGCATCGATATGATGAATAAATTGTCATATATTTCCGATTATCCGACCAAAATAATAATTAATAAACTATCAAAATAAAGAAGAAAGAGGAACTTGACTTGGTGACATACATTGGATAAATAAGGTCAAATTAAGCGAATAAGAAGGTCTAGCAAAAGATCTATAATCTAATAATAAGATAATGAACGCTTTGCTCTTTTCCCCCCATTCTAGAGAGTGGAAGACAAACCTTCAATGTAGAGAGAGTAGATTGCAGATGGTGGATTTGTTCTGACAATTCATTCACTCGCTTATCACACTCCTCCAGGTACACATCACTTTCCTTCAATCTTTTATTGCTTTCTTCGAGAACTGATTCTGCATTGAAATTATTCCTCAGAATGAAATGCAAAATGAGCATAAAATGATATGCAGAACAGAAGCAAATATAAGAACTATAATGATGCAGATAAGATGAAGTATAACGTTGAATGAAAATGACCTAAGTGAGAGATTTTGACGTTGATTTGGTTGATTTCGTGGTGGATTGATTGGGCAGAAGCAGAAAGCGAAGCGTGAAGAAGAAGAAGAAGAAGTGTGGGAATGGAAGTAAGAAGGTATGGCAGCGCCATCGCCATAGTGATGCAGTGCAGCTGCTTCTCTTCCCTTCTCTTCTCTTCTTAATTTCTAGAATTATTGAAATTTTCAAATCTCAAACTTCAATCCATCCCTCACCTTTTAACTATTTTAAATCTACAGATTAAAGTAATTTCTTCTTTTCAGTGCAGCTGCTTCTCTTCTATTGTCTTCTTAATTTCTAGAATTACTGAAATTTACAAAATCTCAAACTTTAATCCATCCCTCACTTTTTAACCAATTTAAATCTACATATTAAAGTAATTTCATAAATTCGCACATTTACTCTCTCTCTCTCTCTCTCTCTCTCTCTCTCTCTATATATATATATATATATATATATATATATATATATATATGCAATAAATTAGCTTTTCACATAAGTTTTATATAAAGTATGAATATGTAAAGATAGTTCCATTCTTTAAATGCAAATAAAATGCCCATTTATAAGATGAACTCTATCAAAAAATTTAAATATTGTCATTTTTCTGTTTAATATAAAACTTTAAAAAACACTTCTTTTACTTGAACAGTTGTTATGAAAAAGTCTTTTTTTTAAGCATAAAAACTCTTCCTTCAAAAATATAAATTTAATTATCATATAAAGCATAAAATCTGTGATTAACAAACTTGGTAAAACTTTACTTTATATACACTGTATATAAAAATTATGTGTATGATACTGATAAAATCCTTTTATGTATCGGAAATATTCAAGTTAAAGTAAAAAAAAAATGCTTTTATTGTGGTTAGAGTTTTTTTATATTTAAAGACAATTTATAAAATCAGCTGAAATTTCAAATATGTACTAAAATACTATCAAACATCTTGTTCCCAAAGATACAGGTAATTTCAAATTTTCTATCAAACTTATGTTTTTGTTCGAAATTCATTCTTTGGGAATTTTCAATATCTTTTTTATACATGGATTTGTATCTAGTATTGATCTTCAATTTTTCATGCCAAGATACACGATATAGTACAAGACATTTCTTTATCCAATAACTGGTATCAAGGTGCGTGAAAAGTTACAATTCTGCGTTATTGGTTATAAAATAAAAGGGAATTTCAATGTCTCGTTTCATCTGGCCTCTCCCCAAACAAAACTAAAATGATCACCAATTATTCTTCATTGTTAGCCTCGTCTACTGGTATATTGGTGATCAGAGAGGGCATCGGCTTGGAACAATTTTCCATGTCCTCTCTGCATACTCTTGAATGGTCCTGTCACTGCTAAATCTCCCAGAACCAGCAACGCTAAGGATACTCATCTTGATCCACTTCTCTGGTTCAACAAATGCTTTATCTGCAGCAGCCTGTTATCGTATTTAATCAAGGTTAAATTCTAATATTAAATAAAAACTGGGGTATTATAAATGGTTTGGATTCTAAAACAATGAAAAATGGAAATACCTGTGCCTCGAGGTAACTACTAAAATCAGCGCCAAGGAGATAGAAATCTTTACCGATTTCCACCGTGTCACATAAGGATTTGAAGTACTCTTTATAACCAAAATATCCATCTCGAACCATCCTAATGGTATTATCATATTAACATCAGTTATGTATAAGGAGAAAAAGAACAATTAAGAGTAACATTCCCTATTTTAGTATGCATAAGAGTAATATATTAATAGTTAACAAAGTAACAATTGAACCCTGATCAGAAATTTCATCTGGAATTGTTAATAATCCACTTATTCTTTGAAGATGGGAGTAATGTACCCGTTAATTTACCTTAACACGCGAGCAAACTGTAGAGGTACTTTTAAAGTAGATCCTTTTTCACGCAGTTCTGCAACTTCTTGCACTTTTGCACCAAAGAGAAACTGAAACAAGCGTAGACATTTTGAATTGAAGTTGTTACGTGAGTTATGAACCTTAGTCTCCGAAAATGATCAAAGAAAGCCTCCATTATTATATTACAATTATTCATAAACCGCGAGCATGAAATTATATTTCCTCTTTGAGAAATTTTTGGCAGGCAATCACGCAGCCAAGGCTGAGGCTAGCCAAGCCAACTACAATATTCTATCCCTTCTAGGAAGCAGGGTAGAATACGTAGGAATTTAAAAGCATCATATGATTACAGATCAGCACATCTTCCAAGCAGATTTATAGAAAGAAAATTTATACACGAAAAGAACTTAGGAAATATGCCAAAGCAACTTGATTTCTAAATTTAAGAATCTTTCATAATTTTCTCAAGAGCACACTCTATTTGAATGTGTTGAGAAACATGAAAACATCATCTGTGTTATCACTCACCAAGTTATCAGACCCTATTTCTTCAATTATTTCTATCGTAGATCCATCTCCCGTAGCTAAAAGTAAACAACCATTCATCAAAAATTTCATGCTCCCAGTTCCTGAAGCTTCATGTCCTGCAGTGCTACAAGATAATTATTGCTGTCAATATGTAAGAAACTTTTATTGCATTTCTCGCAACTAAATTTGAAAAATTGGGAGGGCAGGCAGGGTGAATGTATGGAAAATATAAATTGCACTACATTGAGCAAGAATAAGATGGCTAGGATGCAGCCTAATGTGTCATTTGGTAATTGGTGCAAGTGAATATATTAATACAACATTATAAAAACCTCGAAGGTTAGTTAGATTTGCTAAACGATGAAGGATTAAATAGCATCAAAATACTTAGTGGCGTGTTTTGGTTTGAAAAATGATGAGACATGTCAAAACAAAAGGAGGAAGCGGAGGTCTAAATATCTTTAACCCAAAAAATAGGGGATATTTTCTAGTAAACATCAAAACAATGGGAAAAAACTAGAAAGACCAAGTGGGCTTATATCCTATCCAACTGATACCCAGCACAACCACCTGCTCCAACTCTAAAATTGCTTGTGCTGTATCAACTACCCAAAAACAGACCAGAAATAAAAAAATAGTGCTGAATCAACTTCTTGTCCTATGTTGTTCTCTGTGTCCTCATGTTGTCATCAATAAACATCAAATGCATAAAAATCAGAGAGAATATGAAGACCATGCGCAGTTTCGAAGCAATGGGTGGACTATACAGGTTCTTGCTCAAGCTGGCTGCAATATACTGATTATAAATTAAATTCAACTCTGACAAAAGAGGAATTCTTCAAAATAGCTATTCCATCTGTATACTATCCCCACATTTTTCTCCATATCTCTTTTATTTGAAACTTAGTGCTAATTCTTGATCATTATAAGCATGGCAAATATCAAGCACGATGAGAAATGAGGATGAAGGCTAATATATTATGAGAATAAAAAGAGGAACTACGATGAACGCTAAATTAGGAGACCTTAAATGTTGAGAAAGGTCAGCCCCTGGTATTACCAATTCAGCAACAGAGACATTATAATCAGGGATAAAAACCTACAAAATAATAGAGACTGGATCAGCAAGAGATATGCCAACAAAAATACAGTATACTTAACAGATCCATCTTGAGTTGTACTACACAGAGAGAAATGCTAACAAAACGAAAGAAAAAGGATAACAAAAAAGAATCACAGACGAACTGTAGAAACTAGAAAATTACCAATTTCAGAAGATCTCCTATATCAGTGTCATTATTGATTTTTTCAGCCACAGAATGACAAAGCTTGATAATCTTCTTAGCAATTTCATAACCAGGAGCAGCTTTCCCGCCAATTATGCAAACACGGGGTACGACTTTCCTTCGCTCATTCTTGTCCATATTCTGCAAGAAACCAAGGAATAAATGCAAAAGAATAGTCGATGTCTCAGTATAACTCCAAGTGAAAAGTCATGATCAGTATGTATGAGTGTGTGATCAGTTTGTTTGTATGTAGACGAGTAAGAATTTAAACCACAGCTGAGGGGAATATCAGATTCTAGGTGCTAGGATTTCTTGCTCAAGTGCAGAAAGAACAAAGAGCATCATAAACAGAGGAAAAAGTTTATCATACCAAAGAAACATGTTTTTATTTTAATGGAAAAAAATATATTGCTATTAAATTTTTTTATGTATTTATAAGATCTTTTGGCACCAACAGAACATACATTTACCTTGAGACAATCATATCTATGGATTATTCCAAGTATGTTAAGAAATTGTCTTTTGTATTCATGTATCCGCTTCACTTGAACATCAAACATTGCATCCAAACTGACCTGCAATTGTGAAAGATATCCGAAAAAATAACTTCTATTGTAGTAATGAAAAAGAAAAGAAAAGTTCAAGTAAACCTATGTCACTTAAACCTTCACACCACTCATTGCTTCAATGTATTCAGCAAGCCTCATTTTATTGACCCTTTTAACCTACAATATCAAAAGGATAGAAAGAGATATAAAGCAGATCATATGATTCGTATTGGATATTAATCCCCTGCAAAGTACGAAGAAATAGGGAAAATAAAAGAAAATGCATGAAAGAGTAATGAGAGAAATGTTCCCCCAAGACAGAGAAAGGTTCTCTAATCTCCCAGATCCCATTCAAATTTCCTCCTCCGTAACATTTCCTCTCTTCTAACTAACTCCCAGAATCTCCCCACAGATAAAGATCTTGGTTAGGTCCCTCCCCACTGTTTTGGGCGGCCTTCCTGGATACACCTTAAAAGGCCTATCCTACTCAAGTTTATTTCCTATTAATTCGACCCACTACAGAAGCTGCCCTGTCCTTAAGTAATAGATAAAACCTGGGAGACAGCTGCATCCATCTAGGAAATGTTGACAAACAATTTCAAAAGATGATTTTCCAGTGGTGGAACGGATGACGTATTCTACCAGAATTCTGCTGTTCCGTATAATAAGTAATAGATAAAACTTGAATTGAAAAATTACCATTTTCCATTCTTGATGGAAATTAGTATTGTCAACATGATCTCTCAATCCTGTCAGAAGGTCAGCATTACGTATCCAGGCTTCAGTTCCAAGCCACTTTGATATAAGAGCACATAAACTGGGATTGCTCACCACAATCCACCGACGCTGACAAAATATCAATTCATTGACTTATTAGTTGTTGCACTGTGTATACATAATCACACATTTTTTTTAATGAAGAATAGTTGCAATTGTCAAGAACCACAAACAAAATTTACTCTGCAGAGAAATATGAAAAAATAATTGTAAAACAAGCATCTTAAACTTACTTGGTCAATGGACAACACTATTTAAGATGTAATCAAGATACACACAAGTCTCCCAACAATGGTACTCACAAGGAGCTAACAAAATTTCATATAGCAGAAACTAGATTTGTGTATTTCAATTGAGTGTTGACAGCCTTTATAGTCAGAAAAAACAATTCTACATGTAGAAAGATAACTTCTTCAGCATATACAACTCCATTCGACAGTAAGCCACATGAGCCATTTCATATAACTATACATTCATAGCAGGAGAAAAACAGTTGCATTATACATATACTGTAGTAATAGTAACTGATTTTCTACCTGGGTTACGCCATTTGTCTTAAATTGAAATTTTTCGGGCCATAGCTCATAGAAGTCCTGCAAAGTCGAACCAATAATTTATTGCTTTATGATTTCACAATCAGCCAAGGTGATAAGAAAGAACAGTGAAGTGATTTGGCACAATTAATTCATACCTTAAATGTTGTCATTTTCAGTGTATCTAAATGTAATTTTGAAACACCATTCACAATATGGGAGCCAACAATTGCCAAGTTGGCCATCCTAATGTTCTGGAAATGCAATACATAATCAGAAAACAATATCAAGAAAACATTATTTCATAATACTCCCATAAGTATAAAGTTTTTTCCATATCCAGCACTAAGGCTGAATATGGCAGCCTAGTCCAAGTTAAAGCAGATTTGTGGTTATGTTAATCATTGTAATTTGTAACCAAAACCACTGGATTTCAATCATTCATTAAGCTTTTGTTTTAAGAATTAATATACATAGCACTAGACTTTATCTGATAGTTAAATTGAATAACTAAAAATATTTTGCACTACAAGAGATAAAAACACGCAGAAAGAAAATGTAGCCTACCAAATTTACCAGATTAAGCATTGACAAATTGTTCTAGAATACCTTCACAGCACCTTCTTCAACAATTGACATCCGGGACAGACGGTTGTAATCTAAACCGATCTTTTTCTTCAACTCCTCCATAAAATTAAAATTTATTTCATATAAAATCTGAAAAGAGCATTTACAATATTCGTAAATATAATCATACTACAATATATAATTAAGGAAAAAGGAAGTATTTTTATAAGAATAAGAACAAGAACAAAACAAAATTTAGATTCATCAACATTTCCATTCCAAATTACTGAAATTTATGGTTTAACATGGAAAACTCCCTAGAAAATGAGTGGACCATGCAGTCAAATGTTCCCATGTTTTAGCCAAACATAAAAGATGAAAAAAGAATCAAAGATACCTGTTTGGTGTCATTTAATTTGCTGGTAAAATACATATGTAAGGTAAAATACAAAATAAAATACAGAAACTCAAAGCATGTCTTGATGAATATACTTCTAAATGACGAGGGAGAAGGCTGCCAAGCAGATCAACAGGGATTTTCTCTAGTCCTTCGGCAACAACTGTGTGAGTTGTAAAAGAGAAAACTTTGCATGCAATGTCCCATGCTTTATTCCAGTGCAGATGTTCTTCATCTACCAATATTCGCATAATTTCAGCAATTGAAAGGGATGGGTGGGTGTCATTTAGATGAAGAGCAACCTAATACAGGAAAGGAAGATCATAAGTTGCAAGACAGTAGTGGGAGCATAATTATATCACTAGTGATAATCTAATGCATAAAACAAGTTTAACTCATAGTCCACTTTCACATATACTGAAGCAACAGATAGAAATCTGGCATGCTGGCATGGTTATTTAGGATAGTCACTTAGAATAGTTGGCAAATAAAGTTGCAAAGATAGGAGCATGACGGGAGAGGAGTGGGAATTCTGTTTGTTATCATGTGGGAACTGAGCATTATCTTGGTTTTAGAAAGGAGAGAAACCATTTATGAAAGGGGAACCCTTTGGAGGACAATCCTCTCCATAGATCTTTGAAATTGAGTGAACGTAGGATGCTGCCAAAGCCTTCTTCTTCCTTTTCTTTCTTCGATTTTCATGTCTCCCTCCCTAAAAACTCTAAAGAACCCTTTTCTAACCTGAAAACTCCCTCAATCCTAATGCAATAAAATCACTAAAACAACCAAAAAGGTTAAATCACTCATTTCGTTGCTATAGTTACAAAAAACCTTTAAGTTCTTGTGCTTAAAACATTCTCTTTTGGTACCTGCACATACCATTTTTAATCTCTTTTAGTCCTAACACACTATTTTAATCCCTTTTAGTTCCCACAGCAAGGACAAAAAGAGATTAAAAATTATGTGTAGAGACTAAAAGGGAATTTTTTTAAGTGTAGGGACCAAGAAAAATATATATAATTGCAGGGACCAAATGAATAATTAAACAAAAAAGGAAATGTCATCAAGAAATGACCATGTGATATCCTGGAACTTTGATTGGACAATTGATTTTGGGAACCTTCTCACCATAGGAAAGAGGAACATTTAAAAAATATGTAAAGTACTTGTTATTGATAGTATTGCAATAGTAATTAGTAATCACCATACCAGTTAACAACCAAATGTGCAAGTACAAAATAATTGACAATGAACCTTATCGGGCAACTCATCAAAGCTATTATGTGCTTCTTTGAACCTTCGGATGATATCTTGCAAAGATGCCGAGACAAAGAAATATTGTTGCTTCAATCTCAGCTCCTTCCCCTGAAAAATACAATAAAAAGTCAGTGGTGGACCGACAGAATTCCAGGATGGGCAGTTGCACCCTCTCAATTTTGTAAAATCACAACTAAATATATTAAATTGTTATGTTTTATCATCACAAATTTGTAATATTGACCCAACAACCAAGTGATAGACCCATATGCTAATGTAGGAATGTGTAATTATACTATTTGTCTCGCTAGTCTTGAGTCTTGGATCCGCCACTACTCAGTGGTAATGAGATAAGAGGGATCGAATACTCATCTTTTTGAATGGGGCAAAATGATTACAAAGCCATAATTTATCATATTCATGAAAAATTATTAACTTCCTGATGCAATGTTTCTAGACCAAGTGGTATGCCAAACGAGACAGTCAATATTGTGAGGAAGACTACTAAAACAAGCTAAAATAGAATGCGTGGAATCTTACACTGAAAGCTTGAGAAACATAAGAAAGTAATGCACAAATTGACGAATGAAAACTTTTGAGAACAAAAGCAGAAGATAGAAAAAAAAACTTTGCTCATTCAACAATTGGCACCAAGTTCCTTCAGTGAGTTTTCACCATAAACTACTGCAGTTAATAACTTCTATAAACAACTATGTTAATTCAATAAAAAAGAGAGATAATTTTCAATTAAAAGATTATTTTAAAACAACTGCACAAGTCACAAAAGATCGATGCAAGAATCCACTAACAAAGTAAAGCCTTATACGTAAATTTTCTAATGCAACAAGGAAACGATGAAACTATAGTAAGTAACCTTAAAATGAAATCAATATTGGTATCTCTGTTTCCTACAATCATAAACCCACAACCGAACATATGGCACAGCTAGCTTTTATTACCAATAACAGAGACAGGGTAGAAGTTCTGAACAGTTAAAAGAAACAACTACCTCAGAACTTAAATATGATAATAAAGCCATACCTGATGATTACGGTCATCAGGGTACAAAACATTACTTATAGTTTCTGCCCTTTGTCTGTTAACAACAGAATTAATGTAGTCTCCAGTGTTATAAGCCTCCTACAAAAGCAATAGGAAAAAAGGGTTCAATAGTTCACCCTAAGCCCAAATAAAGAAAAAGATATGCCAAACTAAACAGAGAATAATGAACTGCAGCAGACCACTTTTCATCTTATTCTATGCTTAGTCAGTCTCAGTAAAGGTATGACCATATTTAATTAATGACCTAAATTGAATAATGTATGTAAAAGCTGCATGACCACGCTTAGTTTTTTTCTTATTTGCTTTAGACCTATATTATGATAATACCATCATGCCTATAATTTATTCTCAAATTTAGATCAGATGCTCATTCATAAGAAAATAATTACCAAATCAAATTGATTACTAGGTTTCGCAGCCCATAGTCGAAGGTTGAGGGTATTTCTTGTCCCGTAACCAGGTATTGGGTTGTCATAAGCCACAGCTTCAACCTGTAGTTCGGAAAGAAAGTTTGTCATCAACATTATGCACATTCAAAGTCTAAAAGAAATGTAACACATGTAGCAGTAGGCATAAATCTAAAATATTAGAAAGAAGTGTCATTACAAACCAAATTAAAAATATTATTCTTACCGTCTCTCCAGGGACCCAAACTCGATGTTTTTCTCCATTCATATCAACCTCTTCAACAGTCCCATAGAACTAATCCATCCAGTATAACAAAGAGATGCAGTCAATTTGTAATTTTGAGGTGATAATGTGAAAAGAAAAGGCAATAATATGAACAGAAACCATAAAATGATTAAAAAAGGCATAAAAGATGGAAGCTGGGCAAACCTTCACTTCATATGTCACATGAATCCGCTCTATTTCCCAAGGATTTCCAAAGTTCAGCCAATAATCAGGCTGCTCATGTTGAAAGCCATCCACTATGACCTGACGAAACAACCCATATTCGTATCGCAGCCCATATCTGCTTAGTGAAGATCAAGCACAACCTCAGCGGACAGCAGCCTGTCTTTATATAATAGGCATATTTGTTTTCCATACAACAAAAAGCAAAATATATACACTTCTCTTTTCTGCACAGTTCCAGAATCAGCAAGTAGGTTGGAACTTGAAAAAAGTATAATAATAACACTCCAAAAATAACCAATCAATTGGATGTAAACTTTTATGGTTCTCAAGATTTCATAGGTACAATCAGTACAGAAACTGGTAAAAAGTATTGTTAACAGTAAGTACAATAACTTCCAAATTCATAGTTTTAGGACAAGACACTCAGAATGTGAACTAAACTTCAGGCATTAAGTTATTGAGACACAAATTCATTCTTATTTGACAATAACTACACATGATGTACAAACTGCTTAGACACGGAAAACCTTTCCCTTGTGTTGGATACGAAATTTCACAATTTTTAAGGCATCCAAAACAAAATATTTAAATTAATCTCATTTTACGTTATTTCATTTTCTAAATGTTTTGTTTGAATAAATCAATTCAAATTTATTGAACTTTAATTTTCTTGTTTGGATAAAGTGTTTCAACTACCACTAAATGCAAAAATGATTTAAATGTCAAATAGTTGCTAATAATTAAAAAAATATCAATATTAAAGACATGTTTTAGTTGACCTTGGTTGATTTTATTTTTCGGTCCAACTTCATCAAGATTTTTTCAACTTATATCGATAAAGTTTATTTTCAATTGACGTTGTCCATGATTGTACAGTTTATAACAACCACAATTATTTAGATTAGCATCAATTAAGATTATTTTTACAACACTGCTGGTTGGGGTTTCTTTCCTGACCTTTCAAGTGATGTTTATTGACAAATTTCCATTACCAACATTGACAAAAGAAATCCTAGTTAATGTTGAACGAAAGTTCTCTCAATCAACATTAGGATAAAAAAATCCTAACTAGATAAAGAATAACATTACAGTATGATAGAAAACATAATTACTCAAAACATCAACAAAACAAGTAAGCATGGTAGACGTCAATTGAAAAAATGTAGTTGCGTCCGCAAAAAAAATAACATCCCAACATTGGTTGACAAAACCTTGACTCAACTGAGAAATAAAAATGGATCACAACAACATAAACAAAGTAATCCTAACAATATAAATAAAAAAAACAACTCATCAACATGAATAAATAAAACTGGTTGGCATCAACAATGTCTTGGTCTTAGTCAAGTCAACGATGCTCCAATTAAAATGAGAAAATATGAAAACAACACACATGAATATAAGAATATGAAAATTTTCAAATTCTTACCTTATAGGTGGAATTTGAAATTTTCTAATTTTTAGTAATTCAATTACTCTCTTAAAATTCTAGAATTTCATTTTCTTTTGAAATTCCTTACCCAAAATACACACTTTGACACAAGGCATTTCAAACTTTCTATTAAAAAAAAAAAAATTAACCTCCTAAAATTCCCTATCCAAACACACTTGGGCTTCACCACAACTAAATATGGCCAAAAAAAACTAAGTGTTAGATGTCCAAGCTTAAAATGTCAACTTCACAGCTCACAGCCTATATCTACATTTAGAATATTCATTAAAAAGTTAAACACAGTATGGTGAAAACATTACTATTTCAAACCTGCTAGAAAAAGTTTACAACAAATATGAAGATCACACCATACCCCCATGCAGGATAATCCAAGGTTGCCAAAGAATCCATTTGGCATGCTGAAAGACGAGCAAGGCCACCATTCCCTAAGGCTGCATCTCCTTCCTGGTCAGGGATGTCACATACATGTATATTAAGGGATAAGGATAACCACATTGAATTCTCACTGAGATAACAAATCTACAACGGTGGACTGGGAAATACAAAATGATTATATTAAAAACATTAATAACACCTGCTCGGCCAAAACTTCAAACTCGAAGCCAAGTTGGCTTAGGGCCTCTGCATATTGATCCTGGATGCCAAGATTGATTACACTATTTGACAAGGAACGACCTGATATCAAAAAGGCCACGTGTTCTTAACAATTGGATACAAGAACGGCATCAATTGTACACTTTCACAAACACAACCATTGATTAATAATTCATCAAATGAGGTATCAATTTATTTAATTGTTTGACTTTGCTATAACAAATCCAAGAAGAAATTTTGCACTGCTGTAGTTTCCTTCGTATTTAAACCACCAGAGTACTAAATCGTATATATACTTACATCAGAACACAATATATAATAAAAAATCTTAGTCACACTGGTTGCACATCATAAGCTTTAACAGGAATTAGTTCGTGCTTTTGCTTCTCTTTCAAAATAATAAACATTTCTTATATTATTTATCTTTTGGTTATTGACTAGGGTGTCCACAGTGGAATTACTGTCAGACTAACCCCTAAATTAGGAGCCCCTTCTAGATCTGAAATTTGGTCCAACCACTCAACTCAAGTGTCTTGCTCATTGCAGCTCAAACCATATCAGGTAAATATATATTCTGTTGTTAGTTCATTTGGTTACGTAGAATTTCATAATTAATTAATAACTAACAAGTAAAGAAAGAATTGAAAAGGAAGAAAGATTTCTGAGTCACTTTAGGAAATCCTCAGTGAAATTGCATAAAAAATTATGACTAACATTCACTAATTTGAGGAAACTATGAGAGGAAAATAAGTCAGAAAACAGACAGCCCCTAAATACGAGATACTATACAAGAGATAGTTTATTATACTTTTTTATCATAGATAACTGATTAAACTTATACATGTAACTTGCACATAAATAGTAAATAATGGCTGATGTGCGTAACAAAATTTAGGGCATCACTTTAACTACCCATGAGAAACTCAAGAGAAAGGAAGTAGAGGCGCTTAGGTTTTGTTCTCTTGAAGTAACTGTGAGTATCATGCCAGCGTTCAATCAACCGATCTCTGACACTGTGTGACAAAGCCTACAAATATCATCACACAAAAATAAATTTTTGGATGATAGCCGTTAAGAATATGGCGAGCAGTAGGTCAAAACATTTTAATATATTATTTGATGCCCTTTATAACCTACAGAATTGAATCTCAAGATGTCAAACAGATAACAATGGAATAAGCTTTAATGTTCCATAAATGAAGACTGAGTTCCTTCTACAACAAGGTTTGCTGGATAAAATGAAAACATGAATAACAATATGCCATGCATTCCTTCAAGGTCGATACAAAAAACTCCTATAAACATATCATAATCTGTCATCAAAATTACTCAGTCACTCTCACTCATCCTCTCAACATCCTTCAGTAAAAAATAAAGGGTCCAACGAACACTCAAAAGTGTGTTGCTTCAGGAGTACTAAATATATCATATTAAATAACAATATGCCATGAATTCTTTCAAGGTCAATACAAAAAACTCCTATAAACAAATCATAATTACACATCTATCATCAAAATTACTTAGTCACACACTCATCCTCTCAAAACATCATTTAGTCAAAGGGTCCTCCAACGAACACTCAAAAGAGTGTTGGTTTAGTAGTATTAAATATATCATATTAAATACTCATTACAATTACATAAAAAAAAAAACATGTACAAATAATCTTGGTGTTTTTTTATATATAATAAATGTTTACTTTCCAAATAAATACTTTCAATTTCTATTTGCTAACAAGCAACTGGGTAGTGTTAGTTTTTTTTTTTTTTTCGTGTAGAAAACCTTGAATTCGCAGTAAACTTCTTCTTTTGGGTTGTTTAGATCCAAACCGATACAAAAACAAAAACTGAAAACTGATCCAAAAAGTCAATAACCGATCAAAAACAATTCTTTTTTTAATAGATTTGGATATTTTTGTCCAGAACCAAGCAGTTTGAATCAATTTCCGGTTTGAAATTTCAAACCCGATTCAAACCGAACCAAAATCAATTATCTAAAATTATCATATTACCGATTATTTCTCTTATATATGAGAGATGTCTACTAGAGACAAGAATCCAATGTACCTATTGCCTATAAATATACACTAGAGTAGTAACAATATGTTTAACATATGAATGAGGTGGAAGAAGAGTTACCCTGGTAGTGTAAATGTTACATTATTAATCTAGGAAGAGAAAAATGCTAAAACAACATAAAATATAATTGAAAGGAAACAAAATAGAAGACCGAATTTAATGTTTATGTTTTGAATTTTCTGCAATATTAGATTTGATAGCCTTATAAGAGATATATCCTATGGTTATCTAGTATTTATGTCACAATATATATATATATATATATATATATAAAGAAATATTTATTATTTCCTTTTTCAACCTCTAAATCTATTTTAATAAACACACAAACAAATATCAACATGTGCCTAGGAACGGAACGGAACGGTTTAAAACTAGTTTTTAACTAAAAACAAACCAAGCCATACGGAGCCGCAAACACTCATAATGATTTTAATGAAGTTTAAACAAAATGGATTTCTAACTTGAACTCGAAAAGAAAGGATTCCGAAAACCATTTTCTTGCCCTAAGTAATGATTGAGGAATTAACGGGAGGAAATTTCGTTTACAACTAAGAGAAAACATTCTATCAATAGATGTTATAGTTAAGTCATCAATGTATCTCTGTCGTAATTTCTAAGTAAAACTTTTCATTTATTTATTCAATAACAATTGTCCAGTGCTTAGCAAATTAGATAAAATAGTCAAATGTACATATAACAAATCGTTGCCACAGTGGACTTAAGTCTAACAAAGTTTATTAAAAAACTTCTCCAAAAATGATGGTTCGAAACTTGAGGAGTAACTTAAATCTTTCTGACATATAGCCTCCATTGACAATGAAATACCCTTTTACACTAGAATTATATTACTCATTTTACACTCCTATTTAATATTCTTGATTGAAAATATATTATTCTTCACTAATTAAGTCAATTATGTTTTAGATACTCCGAAAAAAAAAAAAACCCATGTGGTCTTACCTGATTCGTCCAGAATTACTTCGCGTGGAGTGTGCCTGGTACCAAAAACAATTCTATCTGCCTTTCAAATAAAATGCACAAATACAAATTCTCATTTTCCCTCTTTCTTTTCGGATAACTAACCACGTTTGATCCACACATATACCAAAATGTACCACACCAGAGCAAATCAGAAAGAAGCACACACATAAACCAAAAGCAATGGAGTTGAAAGGCAGCGTACCTGATACGCTTCGAAATCGTCAAAACTAAACCGTGACCTGGCCACGGTGTACTCAACATGATTCAGAATATCCTTTTGAAGACTGAGAGGGTCGTTCTTTAGAAACCCATCCATTAAGGTAAACATTCTCTCCGCTTTAGCGCGACGCTCGCCAACGCCATCCACCAGCCCAGGCCTCCTCACCACAACCCCCGGGTTCGCCGCTGCCGGTCTCGCAGCCGAGACCGTTCCGTCGCCATCCCCGCCGACCGCCTCGGCCAACGCTCGCTTAATCCTCTCCAGGCTGTCGGAGTCCTCAATTTTGTTGCCATGTGAATCGGTGACGAAAAACTTCTTCACGAAGAAGTCGCCCTCGAATTCGACGGTGGCGCGGTCGACGGTGAGGCCGAGGACCTTGAAAACCCTGGTGATGACCTGGAGGAGGCCGATTCGGCTGCGAGCGCGGATCACAAAGGCGGTGGAGTCATCGGCGTCGGAGTTGTCGACGGCAATGGTGGAGGAGGAGGCGAAAGCAGAGTCGCTCGCGGAAACTTGCAACGGGATGCTCCGGCGAGCGGTGGCGTAGGGCACGGAAAGCGAGGAGAAGTGTGTGAGAGAAGGGAATGGAGAGAGTGAATTGATCGGAAATGAGAGTGAAGAAGTGAAGAGAGGGGATGAAATTGTTTGCATTTTGGGAAAGAGCTTAGAATGAGTGAAATGGTGACATGAGTGAATGTTGTATGAGTGAAATGGAAAATGACAGTCAGAAAAAAGAAAGAGAAAAGAATAGCGGGAATCGTGATCTGTTGCAAGTTTCAACTAACTACTTTTAAAAGGAGTTTGCCTTTCCGATAAGAGGCAAGAAGCTTATGAAATGCAACTCGTGCCATGTCGCTGCTCACACCCAATACAAATAAACACAAAAATAAATAAATATTAGGACTACATCCTTACACCTTTTTTAAATACACATGTCAAAGTGACATGGGTTGGCTCACCAAGAACCGAGTTGAAAATGAGTGAATTCAATCCGATTCATTTTAGGTGAGTCAGAAATTTTGTAACCTAGCTCAACTCATTACGGGTTGGTGAGTTAAGTGAGTTGGCCAACCCACATAAAAAAATATATTTATTTACTTTTTAATATTCAAATATTTAAATAAATTTTTAAGTAACTCATGAGATGACAATGATAATAAAATCATGCTCACTACCAATATATGATAATATGATGAATTGTTTCCTAGAAAGTATCCATAATAGTCTAAGAAAACATACATGTTACACATTTTTTGTCATGCTATTCAACAAAATATAAATAAAAAAATTATATATATTTGTCATGCTAATTTAGAAAAAATTGTTTATAAGAGAGTTGTTTGAGTAATTTATAATTAAAGATTAAAGTATCAACATATATAACTTGACAATCAAATTAATTAAACATTCAAACTATTCAAATATTATTGAGCAACATTCTAACATTTTAAAAATAGGAAATTGTCAACATATATAATAGGAGTAATAAATAATTATTAAAAGATTGTAAAAAAATGTTGGTGGGTTAAATGATTTAATCCACCTTTAATCCATGTGCTAAATGAACCGGGTTGAGTTCAACTCACTTTTGAAAAAATTAATCCATAATTATAAAGTAAAATATTACTTTTATGCGCCTCACCTGCCTAAAAAAAAGTATTTAAAGGTATTTATGCAATTTTTATATTATATTAAAATAATAAATTCATCAAACAAGTTTATTTAAGAAAAAAATAAAGAATATTTTAGTTTTAATAAAGTGTGTAAAATTAAAAGAAAGTAAGGAAGATATATTTGATTAATAATTGCATTTGAGATATTATATTTTTTAGTATAGAGTTTTCTTATTGTTTTATCTTTAAAAGTTGGTTAAAAGATAGTAATACAAAAATTATTTTTTTCTCAACTATATTGAATATTTTTGAATAAGTTTTTCGATCGAGATTTAAGGAAAATGAGAAGTCATTTTTAAAACCTCTTTTATGTCTGTGCATAGAAATATTCAATAATGTCGCATTGTTTAAAAGTCAAAATTAAAAACAATTTAATTGCATTTTTCTCTATTAACTGTTTGAGGTGTATTTTAATAATGAAATTGTGATAGAAGCCCAAATTTAAAAAAAAGAACACCTCAAATGTTATGGTTAACTCTAACATTGTTATTTTAATGGACTTAAAAGGTCAAAATATTAGTGCAATAATGATCGAAAAGTGTTTACAGAGATGAATCTTAATTTTCCTTAAATGTCAATTAAAAACTTGTTTCCAATTGTTTCACATCACTTTTAAGAGTTAAAATTAAAAACAATCCAAATAGACATTTCTTTCTTAAACTCTTTCAGATGCATTTTAAAGTCAGAAATGTGATAGATTTTCATATTCTAATGCAAATAATACCTCAAATGTCGTAATTAACTATAACAATGTCTATGTAAAAAGTCAAAATAAATTTCATTTTAAATTTATATATGTTTTTAGAATATTTTTAATGAAAATTTCTCAAAAAGTTTCACGTTAATTTTTTAGAGAATTATTTCTTCACCATTGTTTATTAACTAGAGACACATATTAGGCGCCCAAGTCTAAATATGCATCCCAAAATGATTAAGTTTTAGATGTTGCTGTATTTATTGAATCTAATTATAATGTATATTGTACGTTTGGTCTATTTGTCTTTTTTTAATGAGTTTTATCCTTTTGTTGATTTAAAGAAAATGAATGATCCCAAGAGAACACTTTATGATCAACATGGAGAAAGAGAACATAGAGCATCCATATGACTTATATGCCCTAAACCCAAAAACATGAGACAAATACTTCGTTAGAACTATTATATCACCTATCAAAAAATTACCTAAATGACTTAGTGATATATATCAAATACAGTGGTGCAATTCGTGGCTATGAATCTCGTATGTTAAGTTGGTATTGAGGAGAAATGTAATGTCTCATCTGTATAGGGTGTGTTCCTATAAAACAGGTGTTTATGCAAATTGGAATTTAGTAAAATCGACGGATACAAAAGTGTTACTTACCGAGCTGATGTTAAACGAGATTAAATCGGTCACACTCAGAAAACCTACCATAACAGGATTAAAGTTACTTAAGTAGATTAAAAACTAACAAATTACTAAATAAATAGTTGCTTTTTTTCATGTTTTCTGTAAACAAAATTCATTTCTGGTCATGTCGTATACTTGTTTAAACTAAACATTTACAAGGAGGAAGACCAAATAAGGCTAACGTACAACCTGTTATCATTACAGAAGCTATAGCCTGTCACGAGAGGGGCAGAACATTCTTCATACTGCTATTTAATAGATAGGTTCATCTGCAATAACGGAAAATATTTATGTAAAGTGATTACAATAAAACATGTCATAATTGAATTTATTAACATTATTAAAATGAATGTAAATGATAAATGCAATGAGAAAGTAATGTGACAATACCATCCCCGTCATCTACATCATTGTAATCATCATCATCGTCGTCAAAATCTATATTCTGCAGGATTTTATTTCAGTTAGATACTTCAAATTTTTAATTGTTCTTTTTAACATGGAAACGAAAAACACAGCCTAGCAACCGTATGCTAAATAAGATAAGACAAAAACATACAGGCATATTAAGAAGGAAGAGGGAATACAGTGAAATAAATACTCTTCAAAATACTACCATCAGAGCCCCCCAACCGCTAAAAATTTACATGAAGTGACAGATAGTTCCCTATACCGCCACCATGTCAAATTAAGCAATTTCCAAAATCTAATTTTAGTAACAGTTCATTGAATGCTGAAAAAAGTCTATACCACCACCTGTTGTGGATGGAAGAAAGTGCAAGATGTGAAAGCAAACTCCACATTCATAGAATTCACTTCTATAATTTAAAAGAAACCTAAAAAATGTGAAAGGAAGAACAAGATGGCCCGAACCAAACATCGAATTCTCACCATCTAATTGTCTTTTCCCTTCAAAGGTCAAACTATTTTCTATTGTTTACTTTCCAACGGCGCGAAGAACATATTATGTGTGACATTTGAACAGGGCAATTTTGATATGGAATCCACTTAAAATTTCAAAGAAACTTCAGAAAGTATTGAGCAAGCACAAGATAGACTAAATCCTTGATGTTCCTATTTTCTAATTCTCTGTTACAATCCTACTATTTTCTCCTTTTCAATCTTATATTTATGTATGGGGTCTTCTTCTTTTCAATTTTGTATTTATGTATGGGATCAGAAGGAGCAGAGGACCATTGTGGATAGCTAATGAATCATCAGGTGGATCTGCAGCACCACGTACACTGACAGCACACAATTTACCAGTGTTATTTATGCAAACAAGAGACACTTAGACTCTCCTACAAAGAAGGGGGAAATATCAAAGATGATATGCTGCCACAGCTAAACAACTTGCTTCCATCATCATCTTAACTGTTTTCAGTATATCTAGTTAAAAAATTAAGGTAACCTTGATTCAATTCAACAATAAGGTTTTAAGTTAGACACATGAAACCATGTAAATGCAAGTTTTTCATGGTCGATAGCTGCGCAGGTTTAGTTTTTTCCCTATTTACCTTTGTCTTCAATTCAAAAAATTTTCTGGGTAAGTTTTTGTGACTAAAATGCATTATTACAACATAGAGACAAATGGAAAGATTAACACATCAAAATAAAGGCTACAGTGGAACCTGATTATAATCATCATCACTCATATCTTCTTCATCCTCCTCTTCTACATTACCATCACCATCTTCATCTTCTCCCTCTTTCTTTTCGGCTTCATCGGTTTCCTCTTTTCCCTGCAAGTGAAACCATCATCAACATATTTCACTGGAAAAGAAAAGATAGTCCAACACTGGAATAAAAGAACAAATACAATATTCATGTGGACCAAATGCAATCTTACTCCCAATGTTAATGATCTAATGGAGAGTTGCAGCAGTGGGAGTAGTTGTGATGGTGGATGTAGAGATAAAAAATTGATGGAAACAGTGAAGGAAGCAATATTAATGGGATCAGCAACGGTGGTGACAACAATTATGGTGTCGGTGTTGGTGTTGAGTGGCAAAGGTTGCGGCACTGTTTGCAATGGTGGTGGCAATCTTAGAGGCAATGTGAAAGTAGCAGGAGTGGATTTTAAAGGTATCAAACTGAGGTTGCAGTAACTTGTTTTATCGTATGTGTGGGTCAGAAACTGCCTCTTAATAATTTGAGGTTCTTTCAATTAGAAATCTTAGGATCTAGAATAAGAACTGAGGATATATTCAATTAGTAAAAGCTCAATTCCTTGAAAATGCTATCAGGAATTAAAATTTTGATTTTACAATGTATACCAAGGCAGAAATAAAAATTGTAGGTTCCTATTACATTCCAAAGGCCACATAAAAACATGTGTACTGAAAGTGATAAGCATCCAAGTACACGGGGAACCTACCCTCAAAAGCTAGTTATCATAGGAAAAACCTTAAATACTTTATCAAGCATCTTATAATAACCAAATATCATTCAACATGGACTTAGATACCCCTCACTACCCAAATACCGATAATTGGTATGTTCTACGATGAAATGAATGAAAGTGTTAGGTGTCTTGTTATCACACATACATACACAGGAAGTTGTTTTAAACATAGGTGTTTTACCTGGTTTGTTTTCTCTTGTTGTTCAAAGAAATCCATTTTCTTCATCTCTGTCACACAAACATCTTTATCAGTCTAAAGAGAAACCTAGTGCTTACTATCATTGTCATAAGTAAACAGTGATTCACTTTATAGATGTAGATAATATCCCAAGTAAGTTCCATAAAATGTTTCTATCCAATAAATAATAGTTTCTACACCGTAAGCTATCAAGCATTTATACAACGATATTACAATCTAAAATAGAATGTTGCATCCATAGTACATACAACAATCAGAAGAACATGAGAATTTTCATAAATTTCTCTAAAGAAAGTGGAAGCCTTTTACAAAGATTAAGCTTATTTTGAGCTAATCTAATAAATTCAGAATGTACACACGATAGTGATTTAACCAATCGATAATACCGCATAAAAGGCAAAAAGGTCATATGAAATCACTAAACCTGACTCTGGGTTCCATCGAAACTTTTTTCTTCTTGACATTCGCTTGGATTTGCCTGAAAACACCAATTTAAGTTGATATTATTTGCTAACATGAACCTCAAATGCATGATAAAAAAACAGTGGGTTTTTCGTGTAAAATAAAACCATTGACAGTCCATTCCATTATTCATACCTTGAACCAACTCGTGAGGAAAACCATTGAACGTTATAACTTGTGACAGAGAGTCACGGGTAAAATCGTTTGTCTTCTTATCAGAAAACCTGTCTACGTGCATCGTTTGCCTCTCTGTTGGTAAAACAAGAAAATTATTAATATCTTCCAATGAAATTTGACACAAGAAAAGAAAGTATTCCCGTCAGGGAATGAAGGAGGCAGATATTTAGGATAAATATGGTTCAATGAAAGCGTAAAAAATGTTTTAAAAATAGTATGTCCGGCTGTATGATGGCGTAAACCTGCTCATTCCAGGAACCATTTGAGTACCAGCTGATATGGGAAGCATAATTTGGTATTATAAGCGTATCAGTTTGTTGCAAGATTTTCTCTGGTTCAGTTTCTTTAACACAATGATATAATAATGCACTACAGTAAAAGATTTAGCTAAGCCCATGTCACAATGCACATGTAAAAACAACTAAATGCATACTCTTTGAGGTTGCCTCCTCCAAAAGATAAGGAGAGGCTTTCCAGTAATTTTGTAACTTGTTACTCCAATTAAGCAACTTTTTGGTATTAACATCTATATCACCAATTTTAAACTCAGGCAAAGTAACATCCTGCAACATCAGAAAGATGGTGACAAGCAATGAGCATAGGTAGTTGATTATGCAGGCAAAAAAGAAACATCGTACCACCCACACTCTGTCTTGATCAGTTTTGAGTAAGGAGATAATTTTGAGGTTTCAATAAACAAGAACTGAAAAGCTAAAAATCATTTATAGTAGAGGCCCTTACATATGAAGAGCCACAAAAAAGAAAAAGAAAATGGTGAATTATTAAACCGAGACCATCTTTTTTCTGATTGGGAAAGGATCGTCAACAGAGAATGAATGAAGAAAAAAGGGAAGTAGGGTAGGAATGAATTAAAATAAAGAAAGGAAACAAAAACATACCTCAGGAAAAAGATCAAATGGCACCTGAGAAGCAAATGTAGTAAATCCACCTCCTCGTCCCCATCCCCGTCCTCCTCTTCCTCGCCCTCTGCCTGCCATCTCCACTCAAAATCCAATTCCGAGTGCAACTGTATCCACAACAAAGGAACAGTTTGCAAAACAACCAACTCTGTTTCGATCACGACCGACAGTGGAGAAAGCTAAGGAAGGTGGTGGTGGCCAACAGCGACGCACCCCCTGTGATGTAAATTGTCGAGTGGGTACTGTTGTGTGAATTTAAGGAAGAAGTTGTATCTCGACGATGAATAGGTAACTGATGGGTGTGTGTACTAATTTTAAAATATTTTTGTTTTTATCTAGTTTTTGAGAGTTCAAAAACAGTTCTCATTAGTTTATAATTTTACTTGTTATTATCTATTATATAAAGAATTCTTCATTTTTTTTATATTTTATAATATCCATTTTATCTTTAATTATTTTAAAAATTAATTATTTTATAAATAATTTAATTTTAATTATTTTTCTTTTTACATATTTTATTTTTCTTTTAATCATTTATTTTTTTTTCTTAAATCATTATTTAAATTTTTTTTTATATATATTTTTTTTAATTTATATTTAAAAATTATTTTAAAAAATTTATATTTATTATTAATCTTAAATTTCTTAAAAATTAAAAAATATGAATACACAGACACTGTCGCACGCCTGTGTATTCGCTAGTAATGTAAAAAATAAATTAAATTAAATAAAAAATTGTATAAATATTTTATTAAAATAACAATTTATTACATTTCTTAATTTGCTAATAAACTTTGAACACACATGAGAAAAATTAAACTTTAATTAAGTTTTATTGACTTTTAAAAGATTTTATGCTTTTGAATAGAGTATTTATCATTTAACTCTTTTTAACCGTATATTGTGACTATTATTTTTCCCCGTAACATGTTATTTTAATTTTATAATTATATAATTGTCTGATTCTATAATATTATAATATTTTAATTTATAATCATATCATACAAACATAATTTATTGATACGGGTAACTTTATAAAATTGGAAAAACATTACAAAAACAAAGCATAATATAAAATTACAAAAAATATACATTTCATACCATGTAAATTTAAAATTTATTGTCCAAATATAAAAAATAAAAAGAAAGAGAAGGAATGAATAATAATTTTAAAATTTGTTATATATAAATCATTTAAGTTTATTGAAAAATTATCAATAATCATAAATATGTTAGTAAATATTTATTGATAATTATACTTTTTTAATTGTTGATGAATCTTGATAAATATTTTGATCGAATCTTTGTTTTTTTTTTCATTTTTTTTGCCGTTTTTGTTTTGTCCTCCTCTTTTTCTCCTTTATTCCTCATCCAACTCTAGTTGTCATTATGTTATTATTGTCATTGTCACATCTTTGTGTTGAATTATAATTTTTCTCATATGAAAGTTATAGTCATTGAGAGATTGTGGTTATATATATATATATATATATATATATATATATATATATATATATATATATATATATATATATATATAACATTGATCTTACACATATAAGTATTTGACACTTATAACTTTTTTATTATGGTTATGTGGTGTGGTCAGTCATCCCAAACCATCGACTCTGATATTGTTAGGTAGAGATTCTGGTTCTATAGATATATGACATGGGTCTTACTGGTCTTTAATATTTGACATCACTTTTACCCCAAAATCTTTAAGACAATGGTGTTATGAGCATTTATTCTTATATAGGGTTTAACTTTGTCTATTGTATTCCATGTGAAACTTTTAATTCACACTTTGACTATTCTAAATAATTAGACCTTCACCATTGTTGTACCTTGTACCTCGTTTGTTGTCGTCACCATCATATATTTTTATTTCTCCTTGTGTTGCTCCTTATCTACTTTCTTCTCTTCTATACTATTCTTCTTTTCCCAAGTTTCTTCTTGAAAAAAACCATCAACTTAATAAGAAACTTATTTCTTATTTTATCAACAAAAAATTTGTCAATGATATGAATTATAAAATATTTCAGAGCTTATAAATAAAATTGACCATTAATAAATAATTTATTAATAGATTATACCAAAAAATCCAATATTATTAAATATTTTAGTCGATAATTCAAATTCAAATTTCATCAATAAAATATGTAAAATGAAACTTACCAAAAATTTATTTTCATCAGTAAAATCTCATTAAGTACTATGAAAAATCTTATTATGTTTTGAAAATACGAGTTTGAATAATTTAAAAAGTATAGTCATACTATATAATGGCATTGGATCATTGCAATTATTTTATATTTATATCTTTTTACTTCCACTTATATATACCTGTAGCGTTTTAAATAGTAAATAATAATTTTTAAAAAAAATAAAATTTATAATAAATGTTAAAATAAAAGAAAAAGATATATAAAATAAATTATTAATTCAGACATAGAGTTATCCATTTAAAAATATAAAAGAAAATATTTAAGTACGTTACATCTAAAACTAACAATTAATATATAATCAACAATATTTAATAATATTTTAACCATATTTAAGATTTTATAGGTATGCAAAATTATACAAAATATAATAAATTACAAATTTAAATAAGAATTTGGTGGATGTATGTATTAATCGATGTTAACTGGCTTAATGGTTTTTCAAATAAAATGATATATAATTTCATAAAACCATAATTAAAGCTAATATGAGGAAAAAAATTGATTTATACATTTATAAATAAAAAATACAAAAAGATGAGTGTAAACTAGTCACATTCAAAACCAGTGCTACTAATATCTAAACATGTATATAAGTATATATATTAATAAAAAATAATAAACACTTAGACTTAATATAAAACATTAACCTTATATACATCACGAAAAGTAGTAAAAAAAAAAACACTAACAACAACTTATCAATTTTACGTTTTAAAGAAAAGTATCATAAATTTTAGAAGGTTTATGTCACACGAAATCCACCCTACATCTACCAACAATTTTAAATATAAAACAGGATTAAAATACATATAAAAAATGCAAAACTAAAATTACAGTATAAACTTAAAAAATTTCACCTCAAATTTGTATAAAATATAAAACTATTTAACTGAGTTAAGAAAAAAAGAATGATATATATAATTTAATATTTATATTAGTTTGTAAAAAAATATAATATGTTTATTTTTATTTTTCTCTTATTCAGTTACAAATCGTTAGGATTATACATGTATTTTGGTCGTATTAAAATATTCACTCCACCTTATATAACAATTCTTTATCTAAAACACTTATTACGGTTTTACCCTTATGTGCATCATTGCACACTCCTCTCTCTTTCTTACCCTGAGTATAATATTGTAAATCAATCTCGAAATATTTTTTCGACCCGTGTATCTCGCATGAAAATAAATTATAAAAATCAGATATAAACGGACTTAAATGCATAAAATATGATTAAGTAAGTTTCATAAGAAAATAAAAACAGAAAACAAATTTTAAACTGAGTTGACATATATTGATATATTGATCAAAAGTCAAAAAAAAAACATTGATTACTAACAAACCAACCTCAAAATTTTGCTTACATAAAAGAATTATATTTTCTATTTATATATAATAATTATAAATTATTGGTATATCTTTTAAATAATTATATATTTATCCACGGTTTTTATTTTGGGAACAATGTATATTATTTAATTATTTATTATTTTTAATTTTTTCCTTTTCATTCCGTTAGAAGAACATAAGTCGTGCTTATAATTGGATCATTGCAATTATTTTATATTTATATCTTTTTACTCTCACTTTTATATATTTGTAGTATTTTAAATAGTAAATAATAATTTCTTAAAAAAATAAAATTTATAATAAATGTTAAAATAAAAAAAAAGAGATATAAAATGAATTCTCAATTCTTGTTAAAGACATAGAGTTATCCATTTAAAAATATATAAAATAATAGATTTAAGTACGTTACATTTAAAACTAACAACTAATATATAATCAACCATATTTAATAATATTTTAACTATATTTAAGATTTTATAGGTATGCAAAATAATACAAAATATAATAAATTATAAATTTAAATAAGAATTTGGTGGATGTATGTATTAAACGATGTTAACTGGCTTAATGGTTTTTCAAATAAAATGATATATAATTTCATAAAACCGTAATTAAAGCTAATATGAGAAAAAAATTGATTTATACATTTATAAATAATAAATAAAAAAAGATGAGTGTAAACTAGTCACATTCAAAACCAGTGCTACTAATATCTAAACATGTATATAAGTATGTATATAAATAAAAAATAATAAACACTTAGACTTAATATAAAACATTAACCTTATATACATCACAAAAGTAGTAAAAAAAAAAAACACTAACAACAACTTATCAATTTTACGTTTTAAAAAAAAGTATCATAAACTTTAGAAGGTTTATGTCACACGAAATCCACCCTACATCTACCAACAAATTTTAAATATAAAACAGGATTAAAATACATATAAAAAATGCAAAACTAAAATTACAGTATAAACTTAAAAAATTTCACCTCAGATATGTATAAAATATAAAACTATTTAACTGAATTAAGAAAAAAATAATGATATATAATTTAATATTTATATTAGTTTGTAAAAAAATATAATATGTTTATTTTTTTTTATTTTTCTCTTATTCAGTTACAAATTGATTATACATGTATTTTGGTCGTATTAAAAATATTCACTCCACCTTATATAACAACTCATTATCTAAAACCCTTATTACGGTTTACCATTATGGTGCATCATTTTAGGGATGTCCAAAATATCCGTATCTGTGGGTATCCGCGGATAAAATTCGTAATGGATAAAAAATAGATATTAAAAATGGATACCCGCTACTCGTGGGTACGGGTATTTTTGATACCCGCATGTTAACGGGGCGGGTACGGGTATCATAGTATCCGTATCCGTGGATACTCATACCCGCTAAACTTTAACTCACAAAAATACCCTTATATATATATATATATATATATATATATATATATATATATATA
>Ga0209589_1000337_pt1 | contig 61755 bp, 42 predicted proteins | sample CowpeawhiteBW_FD_187525 | JGI IMG/M metagenome (GOLD analysis project Ga0209589, IMG submission 187525) | Root nodule microbial communities of legume samples collected from California USA - Cow pea white BW (SPAdes) (version 2) | ecosystem: Host-associated > Plants > Roots > Nodule | place: USA... | reverse complement strand
TTGATATATTAAAATATATATATATATATATATATATATATATATATATATATATAATACTTATTTTTCAAACCAAAAATAGTTACTGTAGCATAATATATTTTTATTTATTATTGTAAAAAATAGATATATTAAACATAATATATAAATAGTGAATGATTATATAGATGGTTTTAATTTTAAAATTCACTAATTAAATAATAACTTTATTTTTCAAAAGATACCTCGATAAAGTTGAAAATAATATATAAATAAAAGTATTGCTCCACCAAAGATTTTTTCTCCTAAATTCTTTGAAATAAATCTTAGGTCGGCAAAAACCTTTCATGAATAGCAATTTTTATCGCCATTATATTACTAATTAAGATGTTTGAATTATCAACATCAAAAATTACATCAAATTATTTATTATAGAATATTGTTTTAACATTAACATCAATATCACTTTATTACAAAATATAATACAAGTGCTACCAGGAAATTGTGTTCGTATCACGACTTGTCATCAAATCAAAATTTTCTTTCCAAACTATTGACAACCTCACGTTAACGCGTGTTCCATATTTTATTGGTGTCGACACTAAACCACGCGTCGCACAATCTTAACGCGTAAACACACTTCTACCAACATACATTGATAGATAAATATCAGCATCGGTGTCTCTTAACCAAATAGTATAAGATTTAAATCTTAGTAATATCATTTAACACATGAATAAATATATTGATAACAAATATTTACATGTTTAGATATATTGATAACAAATATTTACATGTTTAGGTAATTGTTGAAGATTTTATATGACTATAAATAAGATTAGTTTACCATCTATATATGGGTGTAAATCTCATGTTAAAGATCAATTTATAAAATTGAATTAAATTTGAATTTCACTTCTTAATATGACATTAAAGTCATGAATTAAAGTTTATTTTAGTGATATTTGTTGTTTTTAAGTCTGTTGTCTCATCCGCTATCAGAATATGTATTGTTTGTTGGGTCTCTCAGACCATTATCGGACCACTCGTTAATATATAGTTTCACATTTGAGATGTATATATCTCAGAATAAAAGAATATGCTGAAAATTTCATACGGGCTAAAGATAAGACAAATTTACAGGATATAAATAAATGCAAACATCACCTAACAAGTCGATTTTGTGAAGTTGAATTAAATTTAAAATTCACTTTTTATCGGTGTTAATAATTAATTTGTAATATAAATAATTGGTATAACGAGTAGTAGAAAATAATTGGTAGAAAAAAATGGATGAATTAGAATATGAGGTAACAAGAGGAACGGAACATGTCTGGCAAAGATGAAAATAAAACAAAGAAAGTTGTTTGAGTTGAGTATATTCAAACATGATATGATATATAAGCATCTAGTTTGTCGATGAACACAAAGCATGAGTTGTGTCACACTACTAGCCAACTTTAAAACACCAATCAGACCCACCACTACACTGCAACAAGATTGCTCTCCACGCAAATCCAACAATTGTTATAACCTACAAATCATGACCAATCCTTGACCAAAATTAAGACTAGTCAATCACCCATTATCCATTTTAGTTGCTCAATCAAATTTTCATACTTTTTTTACTCAAATAAACAGCTATGTAAGTCGGAGATCCCTATAAATATAACTATATTTAATATTATCTATATAATATAAATCTTGATTAATAATTTTGAGAGGTCGAAATAATATTTTCAAATAGTTTCAAAATCTAACCTATATATGTAAAGTTATTAGAGTTTATTTTCCATACATTATAAGGTAGCATGGATGAGCTTCTCTTCCTCTTACACATATATGCATCACTCTCGTATGTACACGAACAAAATATATGATAAAATTGTATCATTTTTAATCACCAAGAAATTACAAATCTAACACGAGTTGTAGGTCAAGACATTTTTGTCCCTAATAAGATTTATCCTTAAATATAGACTTTACTTGCTATTTTAGTTAATATTAAAGTTTATTGTTAATATGATATAATCAAAGTATGTCATAATATGATGTATTGATTTATTGTGTCACTTGTTATTAAATTTTTTTATCCGACACTCGAAATATTTAGTCACGAAATTGAATAAATATAGTCGATATTACACCACAACTAAAATCATTATTAAATATAATATATAATTATATGATACATTGATTCTATTGTATTCCCTTACGATTACAGAATCAGTTAATTTTGTTAAAATCCATTTATTGTATAATAATCTTTTTTTAACTGCTTTCATTTTTAATCTCGTAAAGTAAAAAAAATTTACACGATAGTGTGTGTAATCAAATATCAAAATTAATTACGGTCAATGTATTTTGGAAAAAAAAATGTATTATTAAATGAATGTACACAATAGTTAGTATTTCGTTATATTTGGGAACAAAATAAGAGGTTTAGTTTTCCTTAAAATATATAGAGGGAGTAACTTTAATACCAAAACAAGATCTCCATATTTGTTAAGAAAGGTAATCATGTCTAATATATAATAGGGCGAATATCTGTTGAGAAAGATGATCATATTTAGAATCAGATAGAGCGTGACTATTTTTAAACGAAAAAGGAAAAAAAATTATTAGGACAACATATAATCAAAATATATTACATAGTAAGGAAAATAATTTTCTATCTATTAATTAACTCAACAATTTTATCTCTAGTATTGCTTTAAAAGTTTGATTATGTGTATTGTACAGCGTTTGAGATAATGTTTTCGATTAATAAACAATTGTTGGTTACAAAGAAAAACTTTGATTAAAAGGACCAAGTGATTTAATCAATAAAAACTATATTATAATAATCCTATATAGGCTTTAATTAATTATTCATTCAATTTAATGTTATTTGTTATATATATATATATATATATATATATATATATATATATATATATATATATATATATATATATATATATGTGTGTGTGTGTGTGTCAATGTATACGTTTTACATGTAAAATCCTTTTTTTACATTTTTTTGGAATAAAGGTGAGTTTTTTTTTCTCTAGTTGAATAAAAATGACATTAATATATATTATATATTGTTGAATCCTTATCTTTCAAACATGTTTTACGAGGATAAATTAGGTTTTAATTAAGGATGTCAACGGGGTGGATAGGGTAGGATATGGGTAATAACTCTTCCGTACTCTACTTGTTGGGTAAATAGTTGTCCAGTACAATCCCATATCGATGTGGATATTTGCATATTTTTTTAATATTGACGGATATCCACAAGTACCTGTGGGTATTTATTAAAAAAAATTTAACATCATTTAACCATAAATTTAAATAAAATCAATACATAAAATTCGTGAAATTCAAACAAATTCAAAATAACTCATTTAAATTGTGTTTAAACGGCAATTTACAAAGAAAGAGAGATTGTATTTTAAAATCAATTAATAAAACATAACTCAATCAAGATCAATGTGTTAATATTTTAATCATGTTTTTTTTTATTTCTTAATTTATATTAGAGTATAACGGGTATGGTATCCTTAATTACAGGTATCTACGGGTACAGATACTATGATATTTGCACTCGTCTCGTTAATATATGTAGGTATAAAAAATATTCGTATTTGTTACCTACAGATATCTATTTACAATATTCATTTCCTATCCGTTACGAATTTTATTTGCAGATACGAATTTAATTTATATCCCTAGTTTTAACTCAATTTTTAGTATTCTTGCAAATTAAAATAAACCCCAAAATAGTTTTCTATTAAGTGAGAATAAAAATAAATACTTTCGTGTCATTTATAGTGTTAGAATGATTTTCGAAATTACTTCAGTTAGGAGACATGCGTTTCTCTATTAAATAGAATATTCTAGCACATTATACAGAACAATGAAATTCTATTGTTTAGGATTTACAAATGTTTGGTGCCGTAGAATACCATGAAATGGCGTACTTGTTTATCACTATAATTGTTGGGTACAAATTGAGAAAAGGAGAATAACAAGATCAATGGTTCACCTCTAGCGTCTCTTTTGGTGTAATCCTCTACTAAAATATTTTCAACTATTCATAAATATGCAATCAATGTTTTAGGTCTCTGAGTGTGAAAAAAGAGAGAAAAGGGAAAGAAAATGATAAATGCGTTACGAATAAAGAGAAAAATGAAAACAAATAAGGTAGGTATATGACGGAAAAGAAGTAATATATGTTAAGTATTTTTTTTCTTTCCTTTTAAGCAGATAAAAAGATTTATTTTACCAATTAGATTGATGTTCGTGACTTCATGTTTAGATAAAAACATAACTAAATTGGTGAATACAATGTAAGGAGTTTACAACCATTCATAAATCACATTTAATTATAATTGAGCTAAACTCCTTCAACAAATGGGTGATTTTAAATTTGCAATAAACTATAAAAAGATAAATTTAAATGTACAAAAGGTGAAGAGTAATATAAATTGAGAAAATTAAAGAATGTTAAATGGATAAAAATAATAAAATAATGTCATGACATTTATAGTAAAATGAAGGTAAAATTTCTCATGTAATATTTGATAAATTACACTTTTCAGATCTACACTTAAAAATTGTCTTTTTTTCTTTTAAATTTTAGACGTATATTATGAATTTTGTTTAGGAAGCGTTTGGTCAAGATGATAAATTGCGTAACTCGGGTAAGTTTTATTTTATATTATAATGGATTGGAATAAAAAAAATCTTATAATCCCTTTTTATGTAATAAAAATTAAATCTATTCATTTAATAAAATGTAACTCAACTCATTCCTTAACGATTTTTATTAGATGGATATCCTATCAATCCATAAAACCAATATTTCACTTTTCTAAAGTTATATATATATATATATATATATATATATATATATATATATTATAAATATTTTTTTTATATATATATATATATATATATATATATATATATATATATATATTATAAATATTTTTTTTATTCCATTAAAAAGTAAATTTTAGTTTTTTTATAACAGAAGAAACTTCTCCACCTCTAAAAGAAAATCTAGATTATCTTAGAAAATAATGGATCATCTTGAGAAAATAATTGTTGATATAAATGTTTAAAACCATTAGGGGATACAGATGTTAGTGATTAAGATTAGTGAGTTTGAATTTGAAAAATATTTTGGATCTATTATTAGTCAATGATTAACCTAAATATAAGAGTTGATGATGATAATAGCATTAAAATTAGAACGAGTCACTAAAGGAGTAGTATTGAAATATGTTAGATGTTGTTTTTATTGTCTTTTAAAAAATTATATTAACCTCTTGGTTCACATTTTTGAGTTTCGAGTTATGTTGATCGTATTTTTAAAATGTAATGTTTTTTGGTTTGAGAACTATAATGAAGCTAAATTTAATTATAATTATTGATATTACTAGTGTTAAACTATGATATATAATTATTAAGTGAATACTTAGTAAAATAGAACTGTTATACCCATAATTTAAAAATTCAATTTTTTGATAAACTAAAATTAATTTATGCTTTTCTCATATAACTTATTTAGTTTCTTAATTTATACAAATATATTTTTTTACAAAAATTTAACAAAAAATCAGTCTAAGTAGAGCTAAAATTATATCACTGTCTAAAAAGGACATAATGATATAAAATTAGACACATTCCATGAATTTAGACTCTAGTCTCTACAAAATGATAATTTCATAAAGTTTCTTCTATCCTCCTTGATTTCCCTCTTTGGTTCTTTTCTTTTTCCTTATTCAAATTTACCAAATTTACACTATTCTATTTTAGTCTTATTTCAAACAATACAAAATTAACTGATAAACAACTTAAATTCATTAAGAAACATAAAGTCACATAATACACAACAACAAAAGGGAAGAGTTGCCGGGATTCAAAGTGACTTTTAGTGAGATTAACCCCTCTCAAGTCCATATATTTGAAATTTATTTTTGAAGAAAAATATTTAACAGTGTTTTAAAATTGTATCTAAAAACATAAAAAATTTAAAATTAAAACATAATTTATAAATATAAAATAAAAGTTGCATCGAAAAGTAATCTTTCTAAACTTAATAAATGACCCCAAACTTAATTATTGTTGCAACTAATAAGAAAGCCAAAATGCTTAAAAAATTGAGATGTTATACAGCCTATAATATTATAGCACCTAATTATGTTTTATTCGTGTATGAATTTCATTTGTTAAATTTAGTTATATTAATGATTAAATGAATATCAAACTTATTGAATATAATATACTTTTACAGTGTCTATTTCCTTTAAGATGATAATTAAATATTTGTAAAATGATAATAACTAAAAATGAGTAAATCAAGTTTGTTAATAAAGTTATATTAATAGTATTAAATATTGAAAAATAGTACGTATACTCACAGTATTAATAATTTTTAGTCTACATTTTATTTACAAATCTATTGTGAATAATGTCTTTATTTGTTTGTACAATTATCATCTCAAATACTCATACCAAATAATTATTTACAATTAACATTACAAATTCTTAAAATATTAAACTTTGAATGAAAATGTCCTCTTCCCACTTTATATGCACAGGAACACAACAATACCAATAATGGAAAATTACGTATACAGCAGTTTATTATTCTCAGAAATCTAGAAACTTGATGACGAGGATTCCGTAGAGAAAAATAGCGTGAAAGGGGAAGGTAGAACTAAGAAACTTTGCAGAACCCACGAGTTTTGGACTGAAATTGCAACAATTTTGGGGGCAAAGGCAGCAATGGGCAACGCTCAATCACCTTCCAACAATGATCCTCGATATGTTTCAGCAGCCAGGTTCCTCTTTTTCTTTCACCACACTTAATTACACAAATTCATTTCCATAGATTGATCTCCAAAAGCTTTGCAGAGCTTTTACTAAAAAGGAACTTGAAGACTTGAGGTCTCTGTTCAATCATCTGGCAGCTCAATCACAGACTAACGCCAAATGCATCTCTCCCTCCGTTTTTCAGGTTCCTTTTGCAATCCACTGATTAATTTCTTCGTAATAACCCACTTGTTATATTATCCCTAAAATCCATAAAAGTTTTGTTTTTGGGGGTTGCAGTCATATTTTGGACTTCATGGACCTATTGGGGAGAGGATGTTTGATTTAGTTACTCAAGAGCGCAAGGATCAGAGGTTAACCTTTGAGGACCTCGTTGTTGCTAAAGTGAGTTCTGGTTTTCATCATCGTTTTTTGTTGGTGTTGTCTCAAAACTAGGACACATTTATCGTGGTGTCATGCATCCAATATATGTTGGGTTGGTTTTTCATGTTGCAGGCTACTTATGAGAAAGGGACAAAAGATGAAATTGAAGAATTCATCTATCGCCTATTAGATATATCTGGAGATAGTTTTATAACGAGGTAGGATGCAGGTCTGATCATATACAAACCTCCATTTAGTTCAAAATAATTATGTATTGAAGCTAGTTTGCCTATCTGCTAGTTTAAATTCACATATTTTTCTTCGCGGATAAGTAAACTTTAGTCACTTTATATATAGACATCTCTCGTTTTGATTCAGTTCTACAATTGATATTTCTTTAGAAGTTATTTTTTCAGCCTGGTTGGTGTTCTGTTTATGTTTATAACTACGGAAATGGATTATAAAATGTGTGAATTTTATGTTTAAGGATAGGGTTCATCCATTTGAAATTCGATTTTAAGAGTTATTTTGCTTTTGCTATCCACTCTTAAATTCATGTATATACATTCGATATGCAGGTCTGATTTGAAAACTGTTATGATCGCCATTTTTAACAATATATTATGCATAAAAGATTCTCAGGATAGATCAAGTTCACATGAGGATATTGTTAACATATTTCTGAATGCTGCAAAGTTCTCCATGCATAATGAAGGGGGCACTGAGGAGACCATGTCTTTTGAAGATTTCAGAAACTGGTGTACTCATCTCCCGTCTGTGAAGAAGCTTCTTGGAAGCCTACTATTGCCACCTGGTTCAGGTATTGCAGCACTTAATTTCCAACTTTTTTGTTATTGGCTTATTTTCTTACAATTTTATCTGAAAAATGACATAACGAGATCATTATCACGGAGTTATGAGAAGATGGACTGCAGATTGGTTGGGTTGTATGTTTCATGCAAATTGAACTTTCCCGTTGTTTATGATTTTCCCTCCCCCAAATTGTACAATGTCAGTCCTGAAGATGGGATAAAAGAGGAAGCTGTGCTGGGCAGTCAACACCCAATGTAATACTTTGTCTAACCATTTGTGTCATGGGTCAATGATACAACTAATCTAGTGTTAGGTTGTTACTTTTAAGTATGCTTTGTATGGATTAAGCTGAAGTTTTGTTAAATGTTAGCCATGTAGCATCCAGATTTAAATAGTGTGTTTTTTTTTTCCTTGATGTGTCATAAAATATGATTTGTTTCAGAACTTGAAATACTGGAACTCCTATAGGTGAAGTAGTTGACACCATGATTATGAGGATTAACTACATATACCTTCAAAAATCATGTGGGACTAAAAAAATGCTGCATTTAGATGTCAAGATCTATATCTGGTTCATAGATAAGGTAAAGTTAGAAGAAGAAATAGGGTGGGTAGCATTGCTGATTAAGATTTGACAGAATGATGTGGGGAATGTAAGGGGGAGAAATTACAAAGGTTATAACGATTCACTAGAATTTTGGTGTTTGTAGAGCCCAATGCTATTTATTGATTCATCTGACAAACCCCATTTGGTGGGATAAAGCTTAGTTGATGTTGTTTATATTGTAATTGTAGTTGTGATAGTCTTCTCATTATCTGCCATTTTTTCAGTGCAAATTATTTGACCTACCTCAAACGAAACGTTTTGACTAAAATAATGATCTTTCTTCTGTTAGAATAGCTATTGAGTAATGTTAGATATAAATAGCAACTAATGGTGATGATCTGTGCAGCATACTTGAGAAGCTTGGCTAAATGGCTACTGGTGACCTAAGAACAATTCTTTGCCTGATATGTAATTTTGGAAAATGTTCTGATAGTTTCCAAAAACACTTTTATGTAAATTGTAAATCTTATTTTGCTAACTGTTTGCACAACTCAAATGTATGTTAGATTGTTACACAGACACATGCAATTTCATTAAACTATTGGCTTCACATTTGGACTGTATTCATTTCATTACCATTTTCTAAGATCAAATGCTACTGAATTAGTTTTCAGTAAAGTTCAGCGTGTATGATTAGCATATCTTCTTATTCCAACGTTTTTCTTTTTTTCTAGGACGGCCTGGTTCTCAGATTCCCAAACTATTAACTTCAACGGCTATTGATTCTAACATTATACTTTTAAGAAAGGAATATGCTTGGCATATTGGAGGCGCACTCTCTCAGCATGACCTGGAAGATTGGAATCTTTTGTATCATAGTTCTGTTAATGGTCTTAGTTTTAATACATTCTTGGGCAACATTTCGTAAGTATATCGTTTTTTGCCTTTGAAGCATCCTACTGCTCTAAATTAGTAGATTCCTAGACACTTAGCACATAAAAAAAATGTGGAAATTTGCCAGAGCGGATTGTGAATGGCTTGGCTTTTTCACTATAATAACATCTCCAGTATCTTTAAATATTGAAGTGTTGCAGGCTTTGTGTGCTGGTTGTACTTGTACTTCGTTTAGTGCTTTTCATGCAGTATATTCCTAAGAAAGTGTTCATTTGAGATATCTAAAATACTGCAAGCATTCGGTACTACTAATGGACTATATAATTGGTTTATTGTTAGATTTACAAGCCAATAGTTATGTATAGGTTTTAGTATTAAAAAGTAGCTTTGTTATTACAATATAAAGTTAAAGGGTCCGAATTAACTTATAGCTAAACTTTTATTATAAATATAAGAATGAACAAAAAGAGGCATAGTTTATCAATTTACTGATTTCTGTTGTTTTCTGAGGTTGTTAATGCTAAAAATTCCAGTTAGATTCATTTCAGTTTCTGTGCTAGTCGAACTAATCACTATGTAGGATTGGAAATTTGAAATCCATATTTGACTTTTAATTTTAATTGCAGAAATCATGCAGGCCCAACTGTGTTAATTATTAAGGACACAGAGGGTTATATATATGGAGGGTATGCTTCTCAACCATGGGAGCGACATGCTGATTTTTATGGAGACATGAAATGTTACCTTTTTCAACTAAATCCAGTGGCTTCTATATTCAGGCCGACTGGAGCAAACAATAATCTACAATGGGTAACTATTGTCTACTTGAATCAAAGATTCTAGAATCATAGTCTTAACGTCCCTTTATTATATTTGAACTCTAATTGTTAAACTGCGTCTGTATTTTTTATTGGCATTAAAAATTTGGTTAAGGTTCTGTTTCTGGTTAAAATTTTCAGCAAATATTAAAAGGAAAAGAAAATAAGAAGGTATTTATAAGTTAAAACAAACTTATTTGGTCCAATTTTTATAAGAGTTCATTCATCTAACTTCTTCAAAAGCATTACAATATATACTAAACTTATGAAATCTATCTAATAAAACTCTAAGTAACATTGATGCTGCAATTTGAACAAGGGAAATAAGTCCTGAATTCTACATGACTTATAAAAGGCTTGAACATATTCCATTCACTCCAAGGCAGAACAGTGATCACACCATTGGATTTTATTGAGTTGAGTTTAGATAGCTAATTGGTAGTGTATTTAAAACAGTTTATATATTCTTATTTAACTCTTGATAATGACACTGTATTGTAGTGTGCTATGAACTTCAGTTCAGAGGACATTCCAAATGGCATTGGTTTTGGGGGACGAGTGAATCACCTTGGTTTGTTTGTATCAGCAAACTTTGATCAAGGACATACATTTTCTTGTACAACGTTTGGTAGCCCTTGCCTCTCCAAGACTAATCGTATATTGCCAGAAGTAATAGAATGCTGGGGAGTGACTCAAGTTGCAACACAAGACAAGCACGATGCTGTCAAAGGCACTGTTCTCGAGAGGTTCAAGGAAGATCGCAATATGCTTAAAATGGTTGGCCTTGCAAATTCCAGCGAGTAGATTATTGCATCACTGTCATCATTGTTCATGTCATCACAAAAACAAATTTATGCACCAAATCTTTGTTAAATAACATATTGTGAATTTGTTCTTTTGTTATTCTTTTTTGTACCCACAGTAGATACCTCTGTCACTTGCCTCTAAACTTTCTTCACCCTCTCTTTGCTAATTAAAAATTAATGATGCTAACAATTTGTAATGAGAAATGGGAGTAACTTACCTATTATTACACACTTTTAACAATAACTGAATTTTATTGAAAATCATAAAAATTAAGTTTTATTAATATCACATCAGAAACACTCATGATTTTATAGTTTTTAGTAAACTTTAACTAATAAACAAATTGTATTGCAGAATTGAGAGGCTTAGCAATACCATGGTTTTGAAAAGAGATGAATCAAGAAAAACTGCACTGCAGCCCTCGTGAGGCCCATGGTATTGAAAAGCATATTTTTTGTAATCCTGTAAGAAAAACAAGCTCATATGCAAACAACTAATTTCATAGGATTCAAACCTTTGAAATATTAATATAGACCCATGTTTTAAGTTTATTTATTTATGATTGACAAGGTTAGATTTTGTATGAATATATCTTTTGTAACATTTTATACATACTCAATAATATATCATATTCTTCTTTATATATATATATATATATATATATATATATATATTTCTTTGTCTTCTAAAAAATACCACTGATACATCTTATTTCATGAAAAATGTTTATTTCTACCTACGTCACAATTTATTTATTTTCTTGTTGATCAATATTCATCATCAACTATGATTTTAGTGACTTAAATTTACTGTCAAATACTTAATAAAGAATAGCGATTGAAAATTATCATTAGTTAATAGTGAAAGATTGTCAAAAAAATAATGATCATTTGGTTATTAGAAGACGTGACCAAAATAATTTTGGTCACTGAAACATATAAAACTAATTTTAACTCGAGCGAAAACTGAATGAAAATCGCTCCCATTTAGGTAACCTAATTCTCATTTTAGAAAAAAACATTAAGTCATCTCAAATTGAATCTCTCCTCTCAACTTCATTTTTTCTTGAGCAACCAAAGTTCAGTTGAGTGAAAAGTGCAAAAACTAAATATATGTAAATATGCAAGATTTGTGTCAAATTGATACATCCAAAACTAACATGTTATAAGTAAGCCAACAATTTTTTAACCCAATAAAGATTAAATTAATTCAAACTAACAACATTATACACAATCTTAAAAGAATCAAATCCAACTATTCATTACTTGCATTATGCTCCATTAATTTCTATCTAAAATAACCAATTAAAGCGATGCTTCATTCATTTCTATCTAAATTAACGAATTAAAGTGTAGTATACAGTTAACTATCAACTATTTACACCAAAACATAATCTCATAAAAATACAACTACAAATTTAAATAATTTTATCAAATTTTCAAACGCTTCCGCATTTTTATCTGTCATTTAAAAAAAAAAATCTAATCTAATTTGAATCATATGCAGAATCAATTCCATTTTAACAATCCTAATTCCAAATATTTTATTTAAATATTATTCTTTCTTGTTGATAAAAAAAATAAGAAAAAAAGTTATCGACACATTTTTTAAATTATAACTTTGGGTAGATCTCAATTTATTTCTGAATTACTAATAGTTCTTGACTATTAAAGAATAATAACAGGAAAAAAATTGTCTTAGATTTTATTTAAATATTGAAGTTTTATCTATCACAATTTTTTCACATTAAAAATATTTGGTATAATTTCTGTAATTTTAATTTTTGAGTTAAGTACAAATTAATTTCAATTTATAAATTCATATTTTAAAAATGTTGTTCCTATATGAAAATGTGACGATAACACTACCCCTTCATTCATATGCTCAACATCCTATCATTTTGTACATGGATCACTAAAATCGACACACAATTATGAGTAACCTCAAAGATTATTATAACTTAAAAAAGTTGTAACTTTTTTATATTTAATTTTAACTTGCGTTTAAACGAGAATTTCAATAATTTAAAGAAATTAAAATATATAATATTTGAATTATTTATAATTGAATTATCTTCATTTCTTAAATAGTTTGTGTGGATGAAATAATTAAATATTTTAGATTTCAATTTTCTTGTTTGGATAAAGCAATTTAATTTCTATTTTAAACCATACTCAACTTCATCCCTGAACCCGAGTTGAATTAGCTTAACCTTTGAGCTGGGACAACTGATCTCAACTAATCCAGGCCGAATCAACTCAACCTTCAACCTAGGTGACTCGGCTCGACCTTTGACCTAGGTCAGCTCAATCTTCAGTCTGGATGACTCGGCTCGACCTTCGGTGTAAGCCCGGACGGGCTCGACTCAATCTTGAGTCAAGGTTGGCTTGACTCAACCTTAGGCTCGGGTCCATCATGCTCAACTATTGGCCCAAGCCTAGTCGACTCGACTTTTTACTTTGACCGAAGGTCAAGTAAAGTCAATCCGGACTCATAATTGAATAAAGTCGACTCAGGCTTGATGTCAAGATGATTTGACCCGAACTGGAAGTCGATACTAGCAGACTTGTGGACATTTTTCATCACAACTTGTGGAATTTCAAATTCCTTATTTCTTAAGTAAATTTCAAATTCTATAATTTAGTTATTTGAAATTTCTTTATAAAATTTCTCAATTTCAATTTCCTTTTATTTTTCTCATTCAAACAAGACATTTTACTTCAAAGAATTTCAAATTCTCTAAATAAATGAATTACCCTCTTCAATTGCCTCATCCAAACACACCATTAATGTTGTTTTAATATGTATAAAATATTAATAATTATATGGAGTAAATGAGATACTAATCAATAAGTGAGTACAGTAAACATTTGCTTAAGATAGAAGATATGGACTTACAAAATTTTAAGAGTCATATAATTACATTATGATATTATGGGTTTGGGAATTTTAGGGACTATGAAAGTAGGAGAGATGTGAGATATATGATATATGATATATATATATATATATAATCATATTTTAAATAAATTTTTTTAATATATATATATATATATATATATATATATATATTTAAAACAAATTAAAAAGGTAAATTTATAAAAGTGTAGTCATGAAAATATAGTTTGCAAAAAGTTTGATTCCTTAAGCATTGATACTAGGATTTATTGGATAATGAGAAATAATCGGATGAATTATTAATTATTTATAAAATTAAATGGATGAATTTGATCTGATTTTTTTTATATTTTTGTAATAGATGGATTATAATGAGGTTTACTTGTATATGAAAAGTAATAGATAAATATGACAACAATAAAAATATAATAACAATGATGATAATAATAGATATTACATTTATCTGGTGACGAAAGAGGAGAAAAAAGATTAAGAGCCCCTAACAATAAAAAATCCCTTATACATTAACAAAATAATACAACAATTGTGGCCATTGACCCTTAATCTTTATAACTTAAGAAAATAGAAAATACGATAACAAAAATGATTAAAATTGTATTTATAAAAAGTGAAATAGATAATTTTTAAAGACAATATCATAATTAAACTTAAAATAAAAGTACGATAATTATTTGTTGAACAAAAAATTGATTGAAAGTTGTGTTAGAAGATTGATGATAACCCTTCACCTCAAGGACTTGTTTGAGGAAGTCATTATTGTGAAGAAAACATGTATTGTTGTGAGGGTCGTGGACAAAGGCTACATATTGCAACTACTTAAGTCACATTCAACGATGTTTGAGGAAGTGTGTATTTTACTTACTCACTCAAAGATTAAGACATTGTATTCAGACATATTTGGATTCAACTAGAATGTGTTTCTCAAAAGTGATTGACACTTTTTAAATCATTATATTTGACTCAAATGTAACATGAGCTTTACGTGGCCAAAATTTTATCTCCTCATCATACTTCAACAAATATTATATTCCATGTTAAAATTCTTGCAATCAAACTCACATTAAATGATTCTATTATTAAAACAGTAGGCACCATATTTTTTAAAATAGATTTTAAGGTGTCTTATTTTATTCACAGAATTTAAACGTATAAATATAATAAAAATTACCATACTTCACGTAAAGAAGCTAACTATAATACATCTTTGATACAAGGGATGAATGGTTGAGAAAAACATTTATTGTTATTGTTAGACTGATATTAAAATGCCCTAATTTAATTCTTAAGATATCAATATTTACACATTAAATGTTGTATTGGTTCAATCTGAATTCAGTTGAATTATTTCAGATATCAACATAAAAAATTACCATATTTTATTAATATTTCTAATTCAAGACTTTTTTAAGCTAAAACAATTTACTACCTACCAATTCTTCTAACAATTTCCAATTGTTAAATGCACTTCACAGATGTGGCGGCAGAAATTTTATTTCACTCAGACTACTATTTTTATGAAGAAAATCACGCCATGCAGTTGAATTAGTTGTGAATATAGATTCCATAGTTAATTATAAATATAAAATAAGTATTGACCTAACTAACCATATACAGCAAGTTTTATGGTCAAATATGTCAAATAAAAATATTAGAATACATTATTGTATTTTAGATTACTCAAGAGAATCGTCCTTTGCGTCAATTCCGAAAATGGATACGAAATTATCTATAATAATGCATTTTATATAAAAATTAGTTAATGATTAAGAATAAAGTTGAAAACAAAAGTCAGGTAACATGCTAGCTTTTAATCATAAATTTCAAACTTTTGTTTATCAAGGTTACTTCTTTTATGGAGATTATTATCTCTATTAAATATAGTAAAACTAAATATGAGATTAATCTTCCTTGTGTATTTATAATAAATAAAATATGGATTAAGCTCAAAATATACATGAAGAATACTAACAATAGAAACTGAAAATAAGATAGAGATAAAATATCTAATGATATTTTAACACTTTGCCTTAAGTTGGTGCATACAAATCGTATGTACCAAGCTTGTTACAAATATAACCAATTCTTGGTCACCGTAAAGGTTTAGTGAAAATATTTGTTAACTGATCACTTGAGTTAACAAACTCAATTTTGACGTCTCCAGATACAATCTTTTTCTCGAATAAAATGACAATCAATCTCAATGTGTTTATTCCTCTCATGAAAGACAGAACTATAACTAATATGAAGAGCAACTTGATTGTCACATATAAGTGTCATTTGCTTAACATCACCAAATTATAACTCTTTAAGTAATTGCTTAAGCCAAACAATCTTACAAGTGGCTAAAGCCATAGCTCTATATTATGCTTCTACACTAGATCTTGCCACAACTCTTTGTTTCTTGCTTTTCCAAGAGATCAAGTTACCACCAATGGAGACACAATATCCGAATGTAGATCTTTTATCAGAAGGAGATCCTACCCAATCAACATCTAAATAATAAACAACTCTTGTATGGTTATTAGAACCATATAACAACCCTTTTCCAGGAGATCCTTTAATGTACTTTAGTATACGAATGACTGCATTCTAATGATCTTCACATGCCACACTGACCACAGAGGAAATGTTAGGATGAGTAATTGTAAGATAATTCAATTCCCCAACTAATATTCTATATTGTTTGAGATCTGACATAGGCTCCCCCTGATTTAGTAGAACTTTAGTATTGGGATCCATGGGTGTGTCATATGAGAGATGCCATGGTTATCATTTCCTATAAGAACGATGTCATTAACATATATTATCAAGTAAACACATCCAACACTTGAGTGATGGTAAAAGAATAAATGATCTATCTCATACTAGGTCACACCATATTGTTGAAAAACATTGCTAAATTTTTCAAATCAGGCCCTAAGAGACTGTTATAAGTCATATAAATATTTACGAAGACGACATACCAACCAAAAAGACTTTTCTTGAGCAACAAATCCAGGAGGTTGCTCCATATACATCTCCTCTTACAAATCGTCATTGAGGAACGCATTTTTAACATCTAATTGATAAAAAGGCCATTGTTGAAGAGCAGTCATGGCGATAAATAAACGAACAGAAGCCATCTTCGCCATGAGAGAAAAAGTATCACCATAATCCAACCCAAAGATTTGGGTGTAACCTTTGGGAACAAGACGTGCATTGAGACAATCAATAGTATCATTATGTCCAACTTTGATAGCAAAAATCCACATGTAACCAGTAACAAATTTCCCAAACAATAATGGGATAAGATCTCAAGTTCCACTTAGTTCATCGAGCATGGCCTAACGCAAACAAGGATGGGCTAAGGCATCATGAACATATTTTGCAATGGTCACAGAAGAAATAGACGAAAGACAGATATAAAAAGGTGAAGATAATCTGTTGTAACTTCAAGCAATATAATAAGGAAAGGGACTACGTGTAGAACAAATACCTTTCCTGAGAGCAATTGGAAGGTCATTTGTTTGAAGGGGAGACTCAATTGTTGGATCTGGAGGAGACACAATAATTGGCACTTGAGTTGAGTCACTTGATGGTTGTTGAGGACGATGACGATAATTATAAACCTGAATTAATGGTGGAGAAGAAACTAACGACGAACAAGGCACACCTAGAAGGTCACAAAGCACAAGAATATTAACAATACTAGGAACAATGACTATATTAGATGGAGACTCAGTGGAATAAGAATGACTTTTAAAGTAAAAACAAGACTCATTGAAGGTGACACCTACATAAACAAAATAACGGTTAAGAGAAGGAGAAAAACACTTATATCCTTTTTGTGATCTTGTAAACCCTAAATAAACACATTTGTGTGATCAATGAGACAATTTGTAGACCCAAAAACCTTTATAGGTAAGAGATGAAGAGGTTCATGAGGAAATAAAATGGAATGATATTTTATTATCTAAACTCGAAGAAGGCATGTGATTAATAAGATAACATGTAGTAAGAACAACATCACCCAAAATGATTGAGGAACCTCACCATGAATAAAAAAGTGTGAGTTGTTTCAATAAGATGTCTATTATTGCCCTCAGCCACCCCATTTTGTTGAGGTATATATGCACAAGAAGTTTGATGTAGAATGTCACCTGAAGCCATAAATTGTTTAAAAGAATTGGAAAGATATTCACGATCACTTCGCAAAATTTTAATAGAAACACCATAAGTTTTGATTTCATTAAAAAAAAGATTGGAAGATATGAAATAATTCAGAATGATTTTTCATTAAAATTAACCAAGTACACCTTGAATAATCATCAATAAAAGTAACAAAGTATTGAAAACCTAGACTATACGTAACACGACTAGGTCCCCAAATGTTAGAGTGAACTAAGGCAAAAGGGGACGAAGCACCATGTGAGACACTACAAGAAAAAGAACTACGATTATGCTTGCTTAATTGACACGACTCACACACCAACTTGGACAACTTGGATAAGGCAGGAATAAGCTACTACAATTTGGCAAGATTAGGATGACCTAACTGAGCATAAAGAAGAAGATGTGGAGATAAATAATAGATGTTTTCTTAATGAATAGAGAGTGGTCAAATTTTTATTGAATGAAGTTATTTGAAATGAGAAAAGATGAGAGTTTATTAAACCATTGTCTACTTGCCTGTTTCAGACCATATATAGACTTAGTTAGTCTGCATACTTGACCTTTTTCATGAGTGTTCAAACCTAGTGGTGGTTCCATGTATACTTCTTTATTTAGATCTCCATGTAGAAAAGCATTGTCCGCATCTAGTTGGTGTAAACATTAATTTTATGAGGCGGCAAGAGCAAGTAAAAGCCTGGCAGTAGTGAGTTTATCAACTAAGGAAAAAATATCTAGGAAGTTTATACCTTCTTTTTGTGTATATCCTTTAGCCACAAGATGAACCTTGTGCCTTTCTATAGTGCCATTTGGCTTGTGTTTGATCTTATAAACCCATTTACAACCAATAGGATTCTTTCTAGGGGGTAGTTGTGTCAAATACTAGGTCTTGCTGTCTTGTAAAGCTTTAATGTCTCTTTCCATGGATTTTGTCCATTTAAGGGTTGCCCTGGCTTCAATCCAAGTTTGAGGTTCACTATTGGTGGATAACGCCAAGGTGTACCTCAAGTGTTTTTCAGATAAAGATTAATAAGATAAGACATTAGAGATATGATATGGAGTTTTGAAATTATTTTTCTCACATAAAGCTTTAGATGAAGAGTGATAACCTAATGTATGTAGTCGTTCAAACAACTAGGAGTTTAGTTGTTGTGATTCTCAATAAAGGTGGTGTTTTTGTCGTTGAAAATTTCTTCATTTTTAGTGGGCTCAAGTTGCTTTGTTTGATCATCATTATCATTATCAATCTCAAGAACATGGTTTTGTGTTTTAGCACTAATGTAACCATATAAAAAATCATCAAAGAAAACATTTTCACCTTCTTTATTACGTAAGGTTTCAGTATTATTGTCAAGATTTATGTAAGGGAAGATGTCTTCATAAAAGACAACATTCCTCCTTATAAAAATATCTCTAATGTAGATATCAAGCATAATTTAATCTTTCACACCATTTTTATATCCCAATAAAACACCATTTTTAGCTCTTGCAACAAATTTATTTCTGTTGTTTTCAAGAATAGAGCCAAAACACAAACAACCAACGGTTTTAAAATTCAGATATGTAGGAGAACACCATACATTAAGTCATATGGAGCTTTACCATTGAGAATAGTGCAAAGCGGTCTATTTATTAAGTAAACAACATGACAGATAGCATAAGACCAATATGCCTTAGGAATATTAGATTGAAAAAGCAAATTGCGAGCTTTATTCAATATATGTTGGTGTTTGTGCTACACAACAAAGTTTTGTTGAGGAGTTGTTGAGGATTTTCAACACAACTCCTTTGGTGATTAATACCATGAGTGTTATACAAGGCAGCATAATCAAATTCAGGACCATTATCGAATCTAATGGGCTTAATAGTTTTATCAAACTGAGTGTAACCTTTATAACAAAATTCAGGATCATTATTAATTATTTGGTATTTCAGAATTTATCAGGTTATTGAATATTAGTTAGCTCTTATATTTCATTTTTCATATAAAGCTTAATACTTTTCATTTATAATTAAAAAATATTGATAATATTTATTTAAGAAGAGATATTTTTAAAATTAAATAAAGTTTATATAACTTTGAGTTAAGTTCATCTATGTTTTCTCAATAAATGATTAATGAATGAAGTATTATTTATTAGATTAAGTATTTTTAATATTAATGATATAATTAAATAATAAACATTATTTTATTAGGTTGAATTAATTTGATTTTGTTTTTTCAATAAGTTTTTTCTCTCTGTCTTTTTTATTTTAACATGCATGTGTATATTAGGTGATTTCATATAAGATTTGAGCTAAATAAATTATTTTTGTTCTAACTTAATTTTTTTTTTGAAAAAATTAATAGTTGAGAGAATGAAACTTTGATGAGTTTAAACCCTAGAATAGACACTTATGGATGTATTTGTTGTTGTGTTGGTGTTGTTTCTTACTTCAATTTATTAGATGCTTGATTTAATACTATGATAAAATAAGAAATGAGAAATATATTGTTTGTTGGAAATTGAATTCAGGCTACACAAATACACAAATGGGTTTATTTGAGAAATGAATGGGTTTAGTTAAATTCTTAGAGTTTATGGAATGAATTGACTTAAGTTTGAATTTTGTGCTTTATTTATAAAAAAATATATCTTCATGTTGGATGATGTTGCATTCAATTTTGAAGGTTGGAGAATCCAAATTGGATCAAAATAGGTGAGTTCTAATTTAGTAATAATGAAAAATAGTTTTAGAATTGAAATAGACTAAATTTTGGCCAATTTTGAGTGAAATAGATAAGTTGAAATTAGCATAAATTTTCTAGCAAAATTTTACTTGAGAGGAACTAATTAAATTTCCTATTAAGTCCACCTAGAGTATCACACAAATTCGTTAATAGATCATAACATAAGAGAAATGTTAAGATGTAGATGACATAATACATAGATAGACAACCTATTATAAATAGTCTAACATTTATCCGTCAATACAATTTTCTTTTCCTCTTTTTCTTCTTTTGCTTAGGGTTTCATATAGGGTTACGCTTAGGGTAACATTGTTAGAAGCATGCTTCTTCTTCATTCTTATAATTTGCGATTGTTTAATAATCATGTCTCCCTTTTATTGGACCTCCCATGTCTTCATTCTATTAGTGTGATTGTCTCTTTATCATCATTGTTTTGTGATTTCTACCCCCAAAACTTCTTTGAGGTTAGGAGATCTTCCTTAACATTTAAGCTTGTAACTTAGGATTTGATGCATGAAATTTGTAATTGTCTTACACCTGTATAACATGTAGGATTTTAGTTTGGTAAATTTAGAGGTTAGAAATGGATTCAATGAGTAATATGATTGATCATGTTGGTATGAATGTTTTTATATGCTTGCTCACATTTTTGTACATTATGACTCTTATTTCAATCTATATAAGAGTTTATGGAAATTGATGTATGATGAAAATTAAGGTAGAAAACGTACAATTAATATTTTATTCACTATTTGGAATACGATTTTAGTTAAGTCTAAGGGTGTCCAATTCACAATAACTGTTCGGATTAATTGTAATTTGATTGATATTGTACAACACAATGCTTAGATGATGTCAGCCACTTAGTATGACATAAACCAAAGGTCACCACCTATATAAGATTACTTGACTAGAGTTTTAATAAGGTACCTAGATGATATCAGCCACCTAGGACAACATAATCCAAAGGTCATAACCTAAACAAGATTACTTATAAATATGGTAGCATTATAGGGGTAGATATTTTTAATTGATTATTGTATATATTACACTTATCTTACACTTTGTTGACTGAAGTGACATATTGTCTTACAAGCAACCCACCCCTACTATTGACAAGAGTCAAAGTGAAGATAGTGAAGCAAAAGTTGACATCTCAAACAAACTAGTATAACATGTAGGTCTTATAAGGACATCTCAGTCCTTGTAAGTACAAATATTATTGGTATGAAAATAAGTCAAAAGTGACAATGTATAATACTTGTGTTCAAGTTTGATTAGTGAAATTCTTTATAATTGTAAAGGAAAAGTGGACATAGCCTATTATTGGGGTAAATCAATTGAAAACTTTAAGTATTTTACTACCTCGCCTTTTCTAAAGCTCTATTCAACATTCCTTCTATAGTTAACATATCTTGTCATGCAATAGGTTAATTCTTGTTGAAATTTTTTGACCATTAAATTTCCCTTGTGAAAAAAGCATATAAAAAAAAGTGAATGAATTAAGATGTAAAGTAGAGTGAACTTGTTAATGAAAAGAATAATGATATAGGTATTATGTAGTAGTGAAATTAATATGATAAACTATCTATATGGATGTTTTATATGATGCTTCATAATTGATGTTGTGGAATTGTTCTTCGAGAATGAAACGTATGAGGAGTCACATGTGGGTGACTGATATAAGGTGATAAAAGGGAATGCAGAAATTACTAACATATATATTGAATGAATCTCGATTTCTTTTATATATGATTGATGGATTGTTCTTTATGAATTGTATGAGTAATATAATTAATGCTTAGATAATTAAATCGAGATATGTGACAATTGGATTGAATGAGAAAAAGACAAATACTTAAGATTAAAGTTTAACCAAGTTATGGTTGTAGTATTAAGGAAGATATATGTTCTTGCATGGAACCAAATTGTCCTACAAGGTATGGTATTATTCTCCTGTTGCTTGCCAGGATATGCTTTGTCTTCAAGATTGGAATGACCTCGCCAAGTGTGATATAATGCACCATAGAGTAGTGGGTACTTGCAAGTACTCCAATCTCAAGTCAGTTGAAGCGGATTATGCAAGGATAACAAGCATAAGATTGAGTTTACATAGATTTTACCTATAGTCTGAACTACCTTTATGTATTTGTCTTTTACTATTGCCTTACGTAATGCTTGGAATCTTCCATAAATGCTAATGAATGTCTCCTTGTAATTGTCATAACGTTCTGAGTAATGCGCTATCGTAGTTACTATAGTTCTTACTTGCATTTGTTTGACATACCTCTCTTAGGTCGAGATGTACTTGCTTTATGTGATAAGTGTGGTTCTTGTTGTTGCACTATGAAGGTTGTCCTGACCAAGATGTATCAAGACTATTTTGGCTTAGATATATCAAATTTTACACAATTGGTAGGTTGTACTGACTGAGATGTGTTAGGTTGTGTTGGACTTGCATATCTAGGCCAAGATGGTCCTAATACATCTTGGCCAAAGATATGATTGTTTCCCAAAATGCTTCCGTCTTTCCATATAAAAGGTATGATACCTCTCAACCAAGGTGGGTTTGATACATCCCAACCAATAACTTGGTGAGCTTTATATACAAGGCCCCTAATACATATAGGCCAAAATGATCCTAGCACATCTCGATCATGACAACCTTCATATATTATGTAAGGCCTGATTCAAACTCTTGTTACACTTTGTTTGCTGCGAGCCTGAGGTCTAATGTATTGTGTAAGGCCATTGATGCATTTATTCCAAGATGGTCCTATTACATCTAGTCTAAGATGGTCTTGATACATCTAGGCTAAAATGGTCCTGACACATCTCAGTCAGGACAACCTACCAATTGTGTAAAGTTTGATACATCTAGGCCAAGATGGTCTTGACACATCTCGGTCAGGACAACCTTCATAGTGCAACAGTAAGAATCACACTTATCACACAGAGTGAGTACGTTATGGCCTAAGAATGAGTACGTCTCAGCCTAAGAGAGGTATGTCAAATAGATGTCGGTAAGAACTATAGTAACCGTTATAGCACATTAATTCATGACGTTACAACAATTACAATTAGATATTCATTAGCATTTATGGAAGAATTCAAGTGTTACTCAAGGTAATTAGTAAAAGATAAGTACATAAAAGTAGTTCAGGCTACCAGTAAAATCTATGTAAACTCAATCTTATGCTTGTTATCCTTGCATATTCTACTCCAACTGACTTGAGTGTCAGAGTACTTACAAGTACTTGCTCCCTCGTGGTGCATTATATCACACTTGGCGAGGACATCTCAATCTTGAAGTCAAAGCATATCCCCGCTAATAACAGGGGAATAATACCATACCTTGCAAGACAATTTGGTTCCATACAGGAACATTGGCGTTCATCGTGGGGCTGAGATATATTCTCTGAATAAAAAGTTATATGGTGCCTATGAGAAGTAAGATGATATATATAAGAGAAGTTGGAAATCCTTCTATTGAGATGGTCATGCCAATGGCAGTGCAAAAGGAAATTGTTGTCGTCTCGGCTTAAAGCGCCATCTTGGCCTTTAAATTCTCATCCTTGACATCTTGACGTTGAAGCTCTCATCCTTATCATCTCGACTTTAAGTTTTCATCCTTGCCATCCTGGCCCTGAGTTCTCATCCTTGCTATCTCGCCCTTGAAGCTCTCATCCTTTCCATCTCAACATTGAAGTTCTTATCCATGCTATCTCGGGTTTGAAGTTCTCATCCTTGCCATCTCGACCTTAAAGTTATCATCCTTGATACCTCGACCATGAAGTTCGTATCCTTGAGTTATCATCCTTGATACCTTAGCCTTAAAGTTTTCATCTTTCATACTTCGGCCTTAAAGTTATCATCCTTGATACATCGACCTTAAAGTTCTCATTCTTGAGTTGCTTATCGAGCAACATCTCGGTCCTAACCAAACCTTAATCAAAAGTTCCCTACTAAGGTCCCCTTTTGTCCTGATTGAACATGCTTTTAAGTTCCCTACCAAGGTCTCCCTCTGTCCTGATTGAATATGCTTCTAAGTTGCATGTTGAGATCCATCTCGATCTGTGTTGAACCTTAATTACCTCGTGTTGACAACCTGACAATCTGGTAACGTTCCAATCAAGCCTCTTCATCTCTTTGCTCATCGAGCGCAGAGAGCTAGTATACTGGTGGGGACGAGAAAGCAAAAAATTATGAAATCTTCTTTGCATTTTTATGCATTGTGTCATCCCATCGTCTTGGTATTTTAAGACTCATTTGGGTCAAGTCGAGTTTAAGGGACTAGTGTACTATATGCATCTGAAACATCTCACCCTATGTTGGCCTAGTATATCTTAGCCTATGTTGGCCTAGTTCATCTCAGCCTACATTGGCCTGACAAACATCTCAACCTAAGATGGCAGTGTACATCTCAAACTATGACATCCTAGAACATCTCAACCTATGACGACCTAGATGTTCTCAATTTAAGATGACTCTAATCCTTTTGGTTAATTGCATATATGACTTTGGGTTAAGGAAGATTTCACAGCTTTCTAACGAAGGTTAATTAAGGTAGTTATTTGTAGGTCCAAGTCCTATCCAATACAATCCAATTAGTGAAAGTTTTGGAAATTACATGCAATAAAATAATCTAATTGCATTTAATTGTTGTTGATATGTTAATTGATTTTGATTTATGAGTTGAGTGTTAGTTTGTGGTTGTACCCACTCATGGGTCTTTTGAAAAATATCGAGTTATAATTTCTTGATTTATGAGTTGAGTGTTAGATGTAATGTAAATTTAAATGTCTATGAAGAGAATGTAAGAAGATGCATGTCAAGATTTATTTAAAGAGAATTATCAAGTTATGAATTAAGTGTTTTGATTTGATTATTTCATGTTAATTTATTGTTATGCTTATGTAGAGTGGTTTTATGTTATGGATGTACTTAATGCAAGAACATATTATATTTAAGTCTTGATGACAACCTTCCGTATTTTTAAATAATGTTTTTTGAAAAAAACTTGTTTTTATTTATATATATATATATATATATATATATATATATATATGTATATATATATATATATATATATATATATGTGATGTATGTAATGAATTAAAACAATATTGTCTCTTGTTTTATACAAATAAAAATAATATTATTATTTGATAAAAAAATAGATCTAGTATTACATTATTTTAAAGTAATATTATTCAACTTATATCAGCATCTAATGAGACTAAATAAATTCCTGATTTATATGAGCAATGACGTAGATCAATTAGTGCGAGATTTTCTATCATAAATAATAATTTTATGTTTAAGTACTAAGTAGACAATTATGTTAAATATAGAATGAGAATCTTGTTGGACATGGAGATCCAACATGAGTAAGATTGTTTATAGTAAAAAATAACTGTAGTTTCCATTGAAAAATCATGTAAAAGAAATAACAAAATGCATGTATATGATTTTCATAATCATGTATAGGAGAAAAGAAAATGAAAAAAAAAAACTTTCTTCATAAGCTAAAATTAGTTAATTAAACAAAAAACTATATGAAAGTATTTCTACAAATTATCTTATGTGATTTTAACTTAAGAAGAAAATTATTTTATTTTATTTTTCACAAAAATATTTATAAGAAATAATTCAAACAAACTCAGTCAAATGTAAAAGTTATTAATAATTACATCACATTACTAAAAAAACTCATATTTTCTGTTAATTTTGTTTTAAATTTTTTTTTTAGGAAATACTTATAAATTTTGTTATGAAAAATAAATTTGCAGGAACTGTCATTTTTTTTTTTGCAAAATATTTTGTATAAAACACTTTTCAAAATAAATTTTGTAAAAAATACTTGCGAATTTTATAATTTTGTAGAAAATAATTAACCACGAAGGAATTACCCATCAATTAAAATTTTTAGAAAAAGCAGAAAAAAGTCTTTTCTAGCATTTTTTAATAAATTTACAAAAAAAATTTCATATAATACGAAAATTTTTAGCGGTGTCACCTCTTATAAAAAGGGTCATATAATTTCATGATATAAACCATTTTCTCTTGTTGAATTCTAATAGATTTGGCACTTTATAAGCAAAATTTTGAATTCAAATTTTGTGGATGGAAAGAAAGTGATCGGGAGGAGAAATTAATAATCAGTGAAGCATGTGATACTTCTATTCAATGACATGATATCAAGATATTATATATATATATATATATATATATATATATATATATATATATATATAATATAATATAATATAATATAATATAATATAATATAATATAATATAATATAATATGTTATCTTTCCTTGTCGCTCTCACATGAAGGAAATGCAATTTCTTATAGAAATTTGGCATAACTCACATTAAGTCAATAATGAGTGTTGACATGTTTACTATTTTTTTTTAATTAAAAAAATACTGCATTTTATTTATATGTTTCTGATGTACCAATATATTACTTATTTAATTCAAAATCTCTTAAAAGCATCCCTTGAAATAGTTGGTACTATTTGGTTGAGTTAGAGATCATATTTATGCACATGTTAAGAGACCTATATGAATTATGAATGCACATGTTAAGAAGAGATATCACAACATTTTTTCTTTGTTTTTTTATAGCAGCAATTTAACATTATATAACACATTGATTAAGGAAGAAATGATAATGTAAAGGTAGACATTCCTTATATTGTTCAAAGTTTTTATCTTGGTTGTAAGTTTATGTCAACCTTATAACAAATAAAATGTCATATAAATTCCATTGAAAAAAATATTAATATTCTACGTTTTTTCTTTATGTACTTGTTCAAACCTAATAAAAAATAAAATGCATCCTAAGTATGTAAGTTTAGTAATATTTTTCTACAATTTTAGAATCAATACTTAAAGATAATTCTTATAACAAAATTCATTATATGATATTTTTATTTATTTATGGTTGATCATGTGAGTAGAAGATTAAATATTTGTTAATAGTCTAACAATAATCTAATAACAATAATTTAATAGCAAATAATACGATAATTTCATCACATTTAGTTAAGATAAATTTTAATATTATATTAAATCTAACTTGTTAGATGTTATATTCATTTATATATTATGTTTTTAGCCTAATTTTCAATCAGATTTTTAATATTGTTCGAAAACTTTTTCTAACTTTTATTCTAATAATACAAGAATTTTATGACACTCAACTTTAATAATTTTTTATTTGATTATTGAAAAAAGTTGATATTTTTAAGATAGGTTGATAGATAAATATGTTTTTAACACAAAAGAATATATTTTAAGTTTTATTTGTATGATTCAAATATGCTATTGAAACTTATGATCTTATGTTTTATAATATCTTAAATATAACTCTTGAAGTAATGATTTATTGTATACACCAATTGGTGATAAGACTATGCGATATTTTAAAAATATATTTTATTTATAAATATTAAAAGGGTGAGTTTCTATCAAACTTTATCAACCTCAAACAGTCATATTAAAAAGGTTGTCTCTTCATAGACATCTAAATAGAATCCAATTAAACTATGTGAATGCATACGTAGAAAAGAAAAGGGAAAAGAAATAGCAGCATAAAGCTTTTACACAATCTCGTCACCTAAGATCACATGAGAAGATTTAGTCGACAAATAATTAAAAAACATAAGGTACGTTTTTATCATTTTCTTTTAAATTTTAAGGAGATTGAATATCCCAAACACACTTTAACAAAAAATAATTGAATTTTGTTAGTAATTAAAGTTTTTTTGTTGTAAAGTATTTATATTTAAATATGAAAAAATTGGTCTTTTATGAGAAAATATCATCGAGGAGAAACAACAATCACTAGAAAAAATCATTTTACCCATCGACGAAATTTGTGGCTAAATGGCTAAAATCGGTGGCTAACACCTTTAGCCACAAAAAATAAATAGTGACAAAAATTCTAGTCGCAAAACAATTAGCCATTGATTTTAAAATTATTGGCGAAAACCTTAGTTTGCAAAACAGTTAGCCACCAATGAAATCTGAGTTCAAAAAATGACATAATTTTTTACCGAAAACTTTAAAACAATGAGATTATGAGTTGTAAGAAGAAAAAACGTGACAAAACTACACACCAAAACAAACAATACCTCAAATATATAGTGGTTGACCTTAATGATGTCCTGAAATCAAGAAGTAACAAGAGAAAGAGGTATTTAAACCGTCTTAGACCTCGATTTCCAAATGATGTAGAACTATTAGTTATTGTAGGAACACTAATAATTAAGAATGAATTATAGATTTGATTTTGGTGAGTTTTGGATGGAAGGATGAGTTGAAATATAAAATAGTAAAGAAGAAGGGAAATGGTAAAGTGGCACAGTCACATGTGAGTGAGAAGAAGAGAAGAAAATGCAGGAGGAGCATGTGGATTGTGTTTGTTGTTTTGTTGTGTGTTATGTTATTATAAGAAAAAGAAACAAAAGAAGAAAGGTTTGCAGGTGCAATGAAGACAAAAATGGTCCTTGGGATTGACCAACTTGGTTTCATTTTTTACTACATTTATTTATGTTTTTATGCCTTTTACCCTTAACTTCCTTTCTTGGACCATTTCATTTCATAACTTCCATGGCTACAAATTTCCAACTGAAACACTATCGCGCATGTGACATCAAACCTATCTTTAACAAACCACCATGTGACATCAAATCAATCTTAACAAACATAAACGCTTCAATTATTCTTCAACCACACCTCTTTATTTTTATTTCACTTCCACTTCTTCCATTCATTATTCATCTATTTCTATATATTTTTATGACTTCATCCACTATTTACCTTCGTTTCTTATTAGAGTTTAGTCGGAATAAATATAGCCAGAAAGAACGATCCCACCAAAACCTCAAGTTATGTATTTTTTAATGATTTCATAGATAAAGTTGTTAGATATTTTGTACCCATTAAAAAATATATCCCAAGATATTAACTTTTTTCTCACTAAGTGAAAGAAAAACAACAAAAAATCTAATTGAGAAGACTCTCGAACGAATACATGCATATATATAACTCTATTTTCGCAAACAGAAAATCTTGTGATCTTCAATTAACTACATATACCATATTTTTTATTGTTCCAAGGTTCATGGTCTAAGAAGTGAGAAGATATTTAGAAAAAGAAAATTTGACGTGTTCATAAATATAAAATAAGAAAGATAGGTCCTATTAAATAGATATAAAAGTAAATATAAATTTTATTTTATAAGTCGATTTTACATGTATTACGTAATACTACTCATTAATATTTAATTATATATTAAGATATGTATGATTCGGTGCGAAAAGATCTGACGTCGAGATAAAATATGTTTTAAATACAAAACTTATCTTATAAATTAATTTGATAAAATTAAATTAAACTTAAAATTTAAAATGGATAAATGAGAAAAAAAGTTAGGAAGTAATTATATATAGCTTTGTGTTGAAGAAAAGAAGTGTGTGAGAAAGAGGAAGTAAGATATGGATTTGTTTATAATGTGATTAAGGTAATGAATGAAAGAAAGATAAAGAAAAGGTTGATAGATGTAACCTAAGTTAGGGATAATGTAAAATAAGAAGAGGAGATGAACGTAATCTAAGGAAGTAGGGTCTACAATGTAAGCAAGCACAGGGGATGATGCTCTTTCGTTTTCAAGGTTGGCATTAACTTCACCACTCATGGTCCTGTGCCCCCAACTTGTTTCTCTTTCTATAGGTTATTCTAATTTTCTTTATCAAACTTTTATTCATTTTTTTTTTACTTTTTCTTATAGCTTCTATACAGAATCGTCTCTAATGTGTAACCAATAGTCACAAGCTAGTATCTTTCGATATGTAAACAAGATCCAAATAAATTATATCCTTTTAATGGAAGTGCTAAAATAAAGGCTTCAAATATTAACTTATTAGTATTTTTAGTTTTTCAATTCATTTTGTTTTCATCTACCCAGTGAACTAGTTGTGATAAAAACCCAGATGGGTGTACTTTTTTTTGGTTTAATTAAAAAATAATTTAAAATGTTAATTTTGTTTGTCTTGTGTTATTTAGAGAATCTAAATATATAATGATATCGTACCTTAAATTATTAATATTATTAAATTAGATTTCAATTATTAATTTTAATTTGATATGTAGAAAGAATGGTTTTTTTAATTCAAAATACTACTTATCGATTAAAGATTTAATAAACACGTTTATGGTTTTTTTTAAAAAAAAATATATATATATATATATATATATATATATATATGTTTATTAAGAAAAATAAAATCATAAGAAAAAAAAAGTAGATTGACTAATATCATCAATCAATCACTAGTGCAGAATCGCATTTTTAACTCGCCTTATAGGCCTCGGTTATTGCGGAACCAAAGCCTATAAGGACGCGGTGACATTTTTGAAACTTTTTGAACTTTTTTGCCTCAGGTCCCTATCCAACCGAAGCCTATAAGGGCTTTTATGCTTCAGTTATCACTCAACCGAAGCCTATATCTCGTTAGTGTTCCCCAAAATTTCAAAATTGTCACTGACAGCAGAGTCTTTGGCCTCGGGTGGAATAGGATCGAGGCCTATACGACTTTATGCATCTGTTATTAATAGAACCGAGGCCATAGACCTTATTTAGGGTTCCAAATTCGCGAACCCTACACTGTTTATCTTCTCTACGCGAACCCATATTGTGAATTGTTTTTTTTTCCTCTACGCAACTCCCTCAAAACGCAACCAGACCGGGAGCCAACGCGTCGTCATACCACCACGTGCCACAGTGACACGAAACCAGGCTGTTGCTGTGCGTTCGGAGCTAGCGTGACATCAGACCACCGCGTGCCATAGTGACGCGAAACCAGGCTGCTGTTGCGCGTTTAGAGCCATACTTCAATGATAGAGATCGACAATGCTGCGAGCGAAGATGCAGACAGCCTCTATTGTGACACCATCAACCTCGCCACTATTGCTCTGTCTTGCGAACTAGATCTGCCTCGCGCCTCCGACGACCACCATGAGTCGCGCCGCTAAAGGAACATCACCTACGACTCGCGCGCGACTGCACTATCAACACCGCCATCGGAAACCTTCGCCGCTGCCGCTGCAGAATCACCACTACGAGTCGTGTGCCGTTGCAAAAAACCCCTCCCGAGTTTTGTCGACGCTGCATGAACCACTGCTTGCTGCAGAATGCACCTCTGCACCTATGGCTTCAGTTCTCACAGACCCGAAGCAAAAAAGTCCCTCTATGGCTCCGGTCCTTTGCAACCGAGACCAAAAGACACCCCCCTTTTGGCCTCGTCCCAATATGTCTCGGGTCTAAAATCGAGACAGAATGACGAAAATAACCGGGGCCAAAAGTCCTTACTGCACTGGTGAATGAAATTGTTTTTTTAAATTTGTTAGATACAATGTGTTTACATGAAAAATATTTTAAAAAATAAAAATAAAAAATATGAAAGGTTAAATCAAACTCATATATAAAAATATAAAATAAACTTTCTACTAAAAAGTTAAACAAACTTAAACATGAAAATTTTAAACTATTATATATATTCACACTATTATAAACTGAGTTGATTCGAATTACTATATTCTAAAAAGAAAGTTGACATGAGGTATTATTTTAAATTTTTACATTTCAATTATGTTCACATATTCAAAATTCATGACAAATGTTAATTGTTAACGAGGAAGAGTTGAACTCAGAACGTATCTCAGCCTCCATTATTAACTTATGTCTCTGTAAAAGTGTAAAATCTTACGATTCTGACTACCTTACATCAAATCAACCTATTTATCTAAATATGATTTCGATTACCTTACATCAAATCAATTTATTTCTCCAAATTATTACCGGAAATCAGCTAATCGAATCCTAAGTTTTCTTCATTCTCTTTCCGATTAACCACTACATCATTTTATGAGTCATCAAAGTATCATGTATTTACCACCAAGTTACTTGATTATTTATTTAGCCATTGTATCATACGTATATAAAATACTCTTCATGTACACAAAAATATATAATGTACCATCAATATATATATATATATATATATATATATATATATATATATATATATATATATATATATATATATATATATATATTTATATATATATAACAATTAACCAAGACAACTTTCTCAGCAGGCATGGGGAAAGTTTTTGTCGAACACATAGCTAAGACTAAAAAATGGTGAACAAAAACCTAGTTTTCTACAAACTGTGTTCTATGGGGGTTGATTATTTAAGGTGCCAAGTGTTGGTATATAAGACCCCCTTTGTTGAAAACTGTGATTTGTCTTGTGTGAATGAATGAGCATAGAATGGAGGAACAACACCTTTTTATCTTTGATTCTGCGGTTTGAGATTGCTTTTGTGGAACAAACCAATGAAAAGTTTCTCCGTGAAAAGAGGTGGAAGGAGAATCTGATTACTCAAATCTCCAACGTTGTTTCAAAACTTTATTCACAATTTTTAACGGTGCTCTTTTCATTCTCACACTACTCAAACTTTCGCACGAATATACCCTTTTATCAATGGAACAATCATGTGTAACCATTTTTTTTCAATGCCATCAATTTTATTCATAATTCATCACAAAAAAAAAATGATTTATAAAATAATACAATGTTTTTATTTATAAATTCCATATATGGAATGAAACATGCCAAATGACTTTGTTTTGTTCATCTGCATAATCACACACACGTGGCACAAAGATTCATTCTCTTTTTGCCATGCGAATGGTCAAAAATGAAATGCGGAGTGAAAGAAGGATCAACATAGAAATTTGAAAAATGAAAAAATGAGTGTGAAAATGATTTTCATTTTTCAGAAAAATCAACACTCATGCTCCCTCACTGTGTCATTAAGGATTCACAAACGATGAATGATTCGGTGTTCATGACACCATCATTCAAACAGTTTTTGGAGTGAGAAGTAAAAGTGAATTTCAGAAAAAACATCGCGTCTCACATTACTTTTAGAATTTTTTTTTATCTTCATTTTTCATTAATTTTTTTTAATTCAGAAATGTACTTGAATGGAGGCACATTAATTATTTATGTAAAATTCCAAGAAATAAGTTTCGTATCATTTCCATTTCACTCTTCATATATACCGTTTTGAATCTTTGTCTTTTTATGACTTTAGATGGAAGGAAATAAATAAAAATAAAAATGGTATGTCTAAGACTAAAACAAGTTGAAATGGTATTTGAAAGAAGTAAAATGGATAATTTTAAATATATGGGTCAAAAGATAAGAATAAATGAATAATTAAACAAATTCTTTAATTATTATAAGTTAGTTAAAGTATCCTATACATGATACTAAACATGGTATAATACGATTCTTTAATTTATTACTTAAGAATTGATATATAATTAAAATATTTCTATAAAATATATAAATCCTTCAAATTTTCACTAATTTTTTTGATAAACTTATTAATGGGATATTTCAAAATACATGTACCCATTTTTTTTATTAACTCATGTCTTCAAATATGTATGATAAATAAATTCGAATATATATATATATATAATTTTATTATTCTTGAAATACAGATATAGCTTAATAACAAATATTTAAAATTGTATGTAACTAAAACAATTATTTTAAAACAAGATAGACAATGATTTAGAATTTTCCAACTTTAATGGATCGAGTAAGATTTTAATTTTGGATATAGTCAAACCCATTCCCAAGCTGTCTAATTGCCACCTCCAACTTTAAAATATATATATATATATATATATATATATATTATATATATATATATATATATATATATATATATATATATATATATATAATAAAAGTAACATTTACTGCACTAATGGGCTATAGGTTACTGATAAAGAAGAGGAGTTAGGTTAAAAGAAAGTAATTAATTCTGATAAAGGTATTTACTATTTTTATAAAATACTGAAAAGTTGTAAATTTTCTGAATATGGGTATTTTAATTTTAATTATAATGAATAATTTGTATCTCTTTTGCTGAAATGCAGGGACCATGTCCAAGAAATAATAGGTACGGTCTCCCTGACACAATTTTTTCTCCGCACCATCGCAACTAACTACCACCCTTTTCCTAATTCTTGGTTGGTTGATTTTTGATTGCGTCAAAAACAAAAATGAAAGACCCCTTATTTTTGCTATATTTTATTTTATTTACCTAATCCCTGTAACCAACCAATAAAGGAGGAGTAAATTTTCAATTTTTATATTTATATTTATATTTATATTTTTTTTTTTCTTTTGGGACATGGATTTTGCTTCTTTTTAAAGTTGGAAGGTGAAGCCATCTTCCATGTTCACCCGCCGCCTGTAACAAGAACAGCAAGAACAGGAGACATAGAGAGAGAAAGAGAGAGGGAGAGAGAAGAGGGTACATTTTGATGCTTGTTAACCGTAGAGGCAACCCAAAAAGCATCTTCTTCGTCTTGATCAAAGTCCTAACCTTATACCCTTTGGTTTTCCTCCCATTTTGTGTCATACACACATAATTAGACACATAACTATCCTAACTACACAACCCTTCCAACTATTGTCCCATTTGTGGGTTGATTGAGCCGTTTTTAGAGGCAGCAAGAGGGTGTTTCCCTCTCTTTGTTGGGGGGCTATAAAGAGAAAGGCTTTGGGGCCAAAAGGGGGTTGGTTCCCAGAAAAGCAGTGAAAGGAAGAACCTTGTAAACCCCGTCATTGTGAACAAGGTTCCTCATTATTCTCTCCCTTGTGGGGTTCTTCAAAGTTCCCACCTTTTTCTATTTTTTCCCATTTTCCTTTGCTTATGATATCTATGTATGTAGTAGTAATGTCATATTGCCTATCTAGCTATCTTATCCGAACCACCCCACTTACTAGAAACCGCCACTCTTGCATTGTTTCTTTCTTGTACTGTTGTTGTCATCATTCTTAGTTTTATCAGAGGGCTAAAAGGGGTTAGTGGTTCTCAGTATAAGTAGTGGTGGTTGTACTTGAGTAGTGGTATTATTGGAACTACAGTTGTATGTGTCTGTTTTTATGGTCCTAGGTTGTGTTTTGGTGGTTGTTGTCTTCTCATAGTGCTCATTTTCAGGGGTTTGTTCTGGCTTTGTGCATTGGACAAGCAGCAGAGTACTAGTTTCACTGACCAACTTAAAAGGGTGGGAAAAATGAAGTATGTGTTGGTGACTGGTGGTGTTGTGAGTGGACTTGGGAAAGGAGTCACTGCCAGCAGTATTGGCCTGATCCTCAAGGCCTGTGGCCTTAGAGTTACCTCTATCAAGATTGGTATTTTTCTTGTTCTTATTCTCCTTTGGATTCAAAGCTCTCTACCCTTCTTCCTAATTCGGGAAGAGAATGCAGTTTGTGTTTTTTTACTATCAATAAGTTTGATTGGCTTGCTTAATGGCCAACTTGTCTGGTTCCTTGGACTACTTGAGGTTCTATTTGGATGGAAATGGTTTGTTGAAGAAAAAGGGGGTTTATGTTTTTTGGTTTACAAAGTGACTGATTTGTTGTTTTTCTTCTCTTGTTTTTGGAGGACACTTGATTCTCCTGCATTGTGTTTCTTTCTCCTCAGTGTTTTCTTCTTTTGTATTTTTAAAGAAAGTAAATTCAATCTTGTGCAGTGTTTCTCTTCCCTCCTATAAATAATTAAAAACCTGTTTGCTTTTATTATCATGTTATGTAGAGTAATGAATGTTATTGTCGCTATTGTTAACTTTGTTTTAATTTTTTTCCATCATTTGCAGACCCCTACTTGAACACTGATGCGGGAACAATGTCTCCTTTCGAGCATGGGGAGGTTTTCGTCTTAGATGATGGAGGAGAGGTAAGCAAATAGAAGTTTTCTATCACGAGATGACAGTCATTATATTTTTTCTTTCCTTTTAAATTCAATGGAAGGTTGAGATTGTATGTTACACTTTCCCCTGCTCTTATCATTTTCTCATTTCATAAGTGCAAGATAAAACTTTCTGAGTCGTAGTAAAAGAGGATATCTGCAATTTGTTTTCCTCTGAAGTTTTAGATTGCCATTTTCATTCTTTCTTTTTTGTCTGTGGAAGGTTGACCTTGATCTTGGGAACTATGAACGATTTTTGGACATTAAATTAACTCGCGACAATAACATCACTACTGGAAAAATTTATCAGGTGAGTACACTGCCTTTAAATGGTTTCTTCTTTACTTTTGAACAGGTGAGCCAGATGTTTCTAATTGTTTTGTTTTGGATGTTTATGTTTATAGTCTGTTATTGAGAAGGAGAGAAGAGGAGATTATCTTGGAAAGACCGTACAGGTATATGCTTAATCTCTGATTCTTCTTCCTCTTTGAAGCTATTTGTATTTGTTGTTGGTGCCTCGGTTTTCATTTTTGTTTTTTGCTTTATTTGTAGGTAGTTCCACACATAACAGATGCTATCCAAGAATGGATAGAACGTGTGGCAAAGATACCAGTTGACGGGAAAGAAGGGCCAGCTGATGTTTGTGTCATTGAATTGGGTGGAACTATAGGTAAATAATAGTCAGAGAAAACTTTCAATCAATATTAAGATAGAACTTTTTCAATATTATATTTCTATATCCATTCAATTTTTTCCCATATTTAATTCTAAAGATCATGGGTTAGGTGGAAGTTGAAAACTAAAAATTGAAAATGACTTATACTTAGCAAACAGTGAGAGAAAATAATATTCATATTATCCGTACTGTGAAAACACTAGAACTATATTCTAAAACAACCACCAAGCTTCTTTTCACTTGGTGGTGGGATCGGCTATATTTTAAAGCAAATTAATTTAAAATGACTTTTCTTTCATGCAGGGGATATTGAGTCCATGCCTTTTATTGAAGCACTTGGCCAGTTTTCATACCGTGTAGGTAATGTTTGTCATGCTTCAAATCTCATACTCTATTGATTCATATATCTTAATTTGATTATTGGCATGCTTCACGAAATCAGTCTTGCTAACTTTGATCTCTTTTTGTGTAGGCCCTGGCAACTTCTGTTTGGTTCATGTCAGCTTGGTTCCTATACTTCATGTTGTTGGTGAACCGGTATGGTGTTAAACATTTTAGCAGTGGAGCATTTTTAATGTATTTTTTATTAGAAATTAATGTGAAATAAAACATATTCAAGTAGAGTGTAAAATTGAACTTTCAGAGTTTCTATTTTTTGGTCCTAAATAAACTGAATGGAATATTGTTGCTGAAACATTCAAGTGATATGATCAACACTTATTTGAATTTTTCTAATCTGTAGAAAACAAAGCCAACTCAGCACAGTGTTCGTCAACTTAGAGGATTAGGTTTGACCCCTAATCTTCTTGCTTGTCGCAGTTCGAAGGTGTGTTTCTTCTCTTGTTATTTTTTATTCTGTGGTCCATGTAATAATGATTAAAAAAATCTGTTTGTATTGTCCTTTTACCAGGAACTTGATGATAATGTCAAGGCAAAACTTGCTCAATTTTGTCATGTGCCGGTAATAAGAAATTAGCTATGACAACTTGCACTTTTCTTTCACAAAACCCTTGCATGTATTCTTAAGACAAGCTTTTGTATCTGCAGCTGTCAAACATCCTTACTCTCCATGATGTTCCAAACATTTGGCATATTCCTTTGCTATTGAAAGTAAGTAATTCTATATAGTCTTCTTGAAACTCTTCTCTGTGACTCTTTTCCAGGACTGCAGGAACCATATTTATGAAGTTTAATTTGTTAATTTCATGGTTTTGATAGTGTTTTTTGTTAAAGTTGAATTTCATACTTTTGCATTTAAGTGGTTTAAGTTCATGCAAGATCCTAAACTTTTTCCTTTGAATTTATCTTAACAAATAGGACCAGAAGGCACATGAGGCGATCCTGAAAGCATTAAACTTGCTAGGGTTAGTTTTGCAAACTCATTCTTTTTTGGTGTTAACCCCCTCCATTTCCCCATAAAGATTCCTAATCCATTATGGTTTTCTAAAAATGTGGTTTTGAGTAGCTGTTAGTTAAATTGGTTTTGTCTTTAAACTAATTCCTTTATCATTTGCAGTGTTGCAGCAGAGCCTAATTTGAAGGAGTGGACTTCAAGGACAAAAGTTTATGACAGATGCGATGAAACTGTGAGTGTTAGACATCTCAAATATGTATCATCTAAAGAAAAAAAAAACATGTTCATAGATATTGATTTATCTGAATAGTGGCCAATGTGGAGCTTACAACCACTGTTATGTGCCTCAGGTTAGAATTGCTATGGTGGGAAAATACACCGGTCTTTCAGATGCATATCTTTCTGTTCTGAAGGTAACTTACTCTTCAATTAGTAACTGAACCATCGTATTCCATACATAATAATTTCCTCCTTATTCATTCTCTGCACAACCTTTTTATTCAATATGCATACTGAAACATAATTGTTACACTGAACCCTGGTATACCATAAGCCAATGTACTTGTTATTTTTTGAAGGCACTTTTACATGCTTCTGTTGCTCGCAACCGAAAACTTAGCATAGACTGGGTCCCGGCTGGGGATCTTGAAGAAGTTACTTATAAAGAGGTGATTACTGATCTTTCTCCTGCACTACTTATGTTAGTTGACCTTTTGGTTTTGCTTTTATGCAACCCTCTGATGATTGGTTAATATACTGCTGCAGGATCCTGAGGCATATAAAGCTGCATGGAATCTTTTAAAGGTATTCCTACTATTTAGAATGAACATATTTATTCCATTTTCAGATCCTTAATGTTGATATATATGTTAAAATCTCATATAATGATAAATTTTTTATTGGTTTTCTGTAATTGGACTTCTTCTGCAGGGCGCTGATGGTGTTCTAGTTCCAGGAGGTTTTGGTGATAGAGGAGTGCAAGGGAAAATTCTTGCTGCTAAGTATGCTCGAGAACATAATGTTCCATTTCTGGGAATTTGCTTGGGGATGCAAATTGCTGTCATTGAGTATGCACGATCTGTTCTTGGTCTGCATGATGCCACTAGCACAGAATTTAATCCAGAAACCAAGACCCCTTGTGTCATATTTATGCCAGAAGTATATTCTCTTATATCTATGCACTGCATATGTTGATAATATCGTTCCTTTTGAAAACCTAGTTAATCTGGTTTGTATTTTATTTTATGGATAGGGCTCAAAAACTCATATGGGGGCAACTATGCGGCTTGGTTCAAGAAGAACCTACTTTGAAGTTGCTGACAGCAAATCTGCAAAATTGTGAGAATTTAGAACTAAACTGAATGTGTTTTATGTACTTGGATTTTCTATTGAAAATTTCAACACGGATGTTGTAAAAATATTAATTCAAAATGCTAACATCTGAATCTCAACTATATATTGATATTGCATACATGTGATTCTGAAATTTGGAATTCTTTATAGGTATGGTAATGTAAGCTTTATTGATGAGCGACACCGACATAGATACGAGGTTAATCCTGACATGGTATCACAGCTAGAGACTGCTGGTCTGTCTTTTGTAGGCAAAGATGAAACTGGGAGGCGCATGGAAGTGAGTCTTTAGTTGAAATTGTGTATAATGGTGTGGATATTAAGATTTGTGCATAGTTAAATAATTGTAACTCTGGTAATTTTCTGCATGAGTGCAGATAGTTGAATTGCCTAGCCATCCTTTTTATATTGGCGTTCAGTTTCACCCTGAGTTCAAGTCCAGACCAGGAAAACCTTCTCCACTCTTCTCAGGTACTTTACTTTCTTGATTGAGTCATTTCCCATCTTTTTTCAGTTCAAATATACAAATCCTGTTGGTTTTTTTCACATGTCTGTCTTGTGAGGGTTGAACTGTACTTGGTTTATTTACTGCCTTGGTTGAGACTTTTTTCATCAGAATGAATCAAATTTTTGTTTGTATGTTCTTTATATAAGACTAAATGATGTTGCTGGTTCATTGACAAAACAGGATTAATCGCAGCAGCAAGTGAACCAAGGAAGAAGGTGCCAAATGGTTACTCAAAGTTAGCTACGTGTAATAATAGACACTCACCAAAACTGAAAGCACACCAAAATGTAAAGGGCTTCAAAGCACCAAATGGTTCCTTGAATGGTGTATATACCAATGGCAATAGTGTGTATGTGGATGGTAGTTGTTAGTGCTGAAGTCAGTGTTTGGTGCATGCTAATAATCATGGTATAACTAAAATATCCAAGGGCATTCTTTCTTGTGCTCGGTGGCTTGTACAGTTAGTGAGTGGATAGGTCTTTTAGTTAGGGACTTGTCTTAAGCATGAAGCAAATTTTGAGTCTAACAGCTTTTGTATTTCCTAGTGCGGTTGTGCTATGGTGTGGCAGTTGCAGCCACCATTGCTATCACTCATTGGTCAGATATATTGGCTCAGACTTCACTTATTCAGGCCAAATATTTGGGCTTTGGTGGCTTTTAAGTGCTGTTTAGGATTTTTCATCTTAGTAGTATACAGGCTCAAGGTGTAAGATTATTTTAAACTGAGTGTTTTCTTTTGAGTGGCCATTGATGTAAACTCTTATGTTATGATAAACATTGAAGTTGATTTTTGTTTGGTGTAATTTATTATTTGATCCCTTTTATTTGTTCAGAAATGCTATTTATGCAACAATTCACAACACATCATATGTAATTAAGAGAGAAGTGTGATGAAATTCTGTATGAGTAATGCAATGCAAACATTAATGTTTCCTTGCAAAAAGTAACTAAAGTAATGTTCAGTAGTTTTTTTCCCATAAAAGTAAATATTCAATGACTCAAGTTTACTCCATGAACTCCAGTCATGTTACATACTTTTGAAGAGAAAGTTTCTACAGAAATGAAACTCTATACTTTAATATACAAGAGAAATTGAATGTTTAACTTTCTCTCTCTTAAAAGTCTATCTAATTTGTGATATACAATCATTTCCACTGCATCAACATATCTTTAACAGGAGTGAAAATGTGTCTGCATGTTTAGATTTCAAACATGATAAATGAAAAAAAATTGTTAAAAGAGAAGATATTAAAAAACAGCAACTTTTATGAGAAAATGTGTAATTTAAGGATACAGTGAGGAGGATTATTGGAGGTGGTGCAAGGTTTTATGTAGAGAAAAATATAAAATAAATGTCCCCTTTTGGAATCACACTGCAAAACATATGAATTACACATGTCTGGTGAATTATAAGATCTTTTTTGTCTGAATAATTGGCAAATGAGGATGATTCTTTCTAGGAAACCAGGTCCATGAATGCTGCTATTAGACTGCACAATTTCCAAAAACTGTTTTCTTCTAAAGGCATTGGACCCATCACTAGGTTTCTAACTTCAACCACTAGTACACTACTGTTCTGAACATCAAAAGGTGGTGTGCTGAGAGATTCTGAACAAATAAAGAAAGTATCACCATGACCATCATGAATAATGTAAAATTGTCATACGTTGAACATAGACTCATGCAGGTTCTTTGTTGGATCATTTCAATGTCATGTGATAATTGGCCGAAAGCAGAATGCCATGTTATTTGTTTTCTTATTTGTATCGCAGTTCTCTGATCATATTTCATCATGTGAATGTGTAAGTGAGTAGGACAAAAATTAAAATTATTTTTCAGAATCTGGTGTCAGACTTTGCAATTATAATCCCTCATTCACATGAATTTGTAGCTATTATCGTCCAAAACATACACTGTAGAAGCAAAGCAACAAATTTGAACAATTGGGTGTCACACTTTTGAACAGAATATTTTTATTCCCTGGAGTAAATTCTTTATCTTTTATACAGAAAATTCTAATTAACATTGATCAAGTAAATTTAGTTTGCCAATGTATGCTAGATTCTTAGATAACTTATTTTAATACAGTGATTATTGTTTGTCTTATTTTGCACTCCATGTCTTTTGAACTTTATGTAAAACTAAATCAACGGATTTCCTTTCCAATTAATTATTCAAAAAGAAACTTTACTTTTCTTAACTTTTCTAGTCTGAGATCCGTGCCTAACCACAGGCTTTTTTTTTATTGTTTTTAGAAAAATAATATAATTATTATTATATTTATGTAAATAAATGGAAGATATGTAAATTTAATTATTAATTATATATCATATATAGATATGTGTGATATAAAAATAAAAAGTTAAACAATGCAAAAAAGTTAAATAACTGTATTATTATATGGTAATATATGTTAAAATATGTTTATATGTAGACTTTTTACATATAAAAATGTATAATAATAATAATAATAATAATAATAATAATAATAATAATAATAATAATTAGTGCATGATTATGTATTTAAGAAATTGTTTTATATAACGTTTAGATAAATAATGATTAAAATAAATATTTGTTGTGATTAAAATTAAATTAAACTATTTAAATACGTAATGAAATATTTATTAACTATTAAAATTAAACTTTTATAAATTAAATTCTATAAAAATTAAACACTATGCAATAAATATTAAAGTAAAAACTGGACAACGCCACTTTATTAAAATTTAATATATATACTACAATTTATTTATTTGTCTAAAAATATCAACATTATATTTATTACAAAAGTTATCACATATATGTATATATATTTAATAGCTCGTTTGGTAAAGTGTATTTTTAAAAGATAAATTTTGAACTTAATTTAATTTTACTCTTATATATAGTACACAATTTCATTGATTCATATTTTAATGTTGTCCTGATTATACCAGAGCCTTGTTCTTGTGGAAATGGTTCATTAAGAAGCAATTATAGGATACAATTTCTTAGTTATTAGAAACTTATACAGTATAACTTAATTATACTTTTTAGGTGACGTGAGACTTTTAAAAATCAAACATTTACATGGAAAACATGGAGGTTTCTGATGCAGATAGAAGTCTCATTCAGAGAGCCGCAAGTCATACCAATAGCTTCAGAGATGATGAAGGGAATATTTGTTATGGACTTGATACAGTTTCTTCTACAACATTGAAAAATCTTTACCATAAAATATGACAAAAAGAGTTTCACTTCGAGATAATATCAAATGGAAAAGTATTTAGATTCTTCCAAAGATATTCTTAATTGAGTGATTTCAAGACTTTTTCATCATCCTTTCCTCAAACTGAGGTCCTAGGAAATGATCATACATTTCAGAACAGGTTACATCTCTCGTCAATGAGAAAAAACTGGCTAACAAATTGCATTAGAAAAAAAAGAGTAAAAAACAACCAAAACTAAAGGTACACTATTACTACATACGATTAAGAAATGAAACTTTAAATATAATTAATTCTCAAAAACCGACTTATAAAATTAAAATTAACTTATCTCTTTGACGTAAGATTTTCAACACATACAAACATGTCCCTCCGATATGAAAACAAAAACCATGAAAATAAAGAGAGTAAGAAAACCAAGAAAACAAAGCAATCATAAAATGAAATAAAAATCAAACATGAATGAAAAAACACTTGCTCGTAGGTTTCAGAACAAAAAAAACAACTCTTCTTTGGTTTTCACCACATAATAAATAAATGAGACATTCATAACCATGAAAGAGAGTGGTCAATGAATTGTAGAAAAAAAGAGTAAAAGACAACCAAAATACGGTAGTATTTGATAGTTAAAAAACAAAAGAAGGCAAATTGATATATTACTTGGTTTTCTTGAGATTGACACACACAATTAGGGTATTCATCTTTGAAAACAATTAACCCAAAAACAAAAACCATGAAAGTAAGGGGATTAAGAAAACCTATAAAATAGAACAATGAGATGAAATAAAAAATAAACACAACCATAGAAACACTGACCTTAGGGTTGAAAAAAACAACTTTCCACCTTATAGCACAAAACAAACAAAAAGTCATCGACAATCTAAAAGAAAAATTTTCACATGATTCTATAGCTCTTCTTGAATATGTTTGGTCATGTTTTTTGTGATGAGTCACTTGACTTGGGATGTGCCATTAAAATGCAATCAAAAGCAGTTGAAAATATTAGTACTACATCTATTTAGAAGCAGCTAAACTGGTTAGTAAAAATTGTTAGATAAATCTTAAATTAAATAGTAGGGTGATTTTTATATTTGGGCTAGTTTATTTTAATTACAAAGGGTTGTTTTTATTAGGAGTATAAAAGGGTCGTTTATATTTAGTTTGTTTAGTTTTTATTTTTAGTTAGTTGTAGTATTTAATATTTACTTTGTTAACATGACATATTAGATTAGATTAGATTTAGTTTGATTTGTTAATATTTGGTTAGAGTGGTTATTTTTTGGTGTAGTGTACGCGACTATATAATAGCCCATTCCCGATCAATAATACATATAGTGAATTACATTGAATATTCTTCTAATATTAATGTGTGTGAGTTTTTTTTTTTTTTTTTTAACAAAGTGGTATCAGAATCACAACCACTTTTCCTCTCATATCAGCGTGAGTGAGAGTGAGCATCATGGCTGGCGGAGAAAAGAGAGAGAGCTGGAGAAGAAGAAGATAAATGTAGTAGAGAGGGAGCTACAGATCTAGAGCGCGAGGCAGAGCAAAGCTCTGTAAGAGATCAAGTGTGGAACGAAGGTAAGAAAATTGTATGTATTTCTGTATATTGTGTTCTGTGTTACAAAAGGGAAGAAACCCAAAGGGGTTTTTATAGAAAAGGGAAAGAGGGGTTACAGAAACCCTAGAATACTGATTTAATCACTAATCATTCTATAGAAAAGGGGAAAAAGAAACCCTAAGGGGATTAGGGTTTCAATAACCTCCCCTCAAGCTGGATGGTGAATGCTCAACATCCCAAATTAGGGTAGACCTTGCCGATTGGCAAAAAACAACCTTTGTACCTTCGATGGTCATTACGAAAAAGTGTAATCTTGGTGGATTGTGTAAATCTTTTGAAATAGTGCAAAGTCAGGCTAAGGTTGCCTTGACTCATTGGATGTAGCCTAGTCTTGAGTGAACTAGTATAAAATTATGAGCGCATGGTTTGACAAAAAGTTTCAAGAAATTTGTTTTAAACAATTTTTCTATGTTATTCTTGTGATTTGATATAATCTGAAGGTGTAATTATGTGTATATTATTGTTTGGAATCAATCTTGATTTGTTGATATAATCCGAGTTTATCACCAATTTCGTTTATCTGTATAATTTTCTAGTGTCTCAATATGTTGTTTTAGTGTTTTAATTTGTTGAAAAGTATTGGTATATATGGTTGACTCTCTGTTTAATGAAATGAATATGTTAACTATGTTTTCAATCGATTGAAAATACATATTCAAATAGTAATTGTATACTAAGTTCTTGGTCATTTTTTATTAAATCAAAAGGGTTTTTACAAGTTTAAAAAGAACTAAAGTTTTTGTAGAGGCCAATTCAACCCCCTTCTTGGCTAATTACTTCTTTTACTACTTATACATCTTACATTAAGCAATGAAAATATAATTTATGTTCCTGCAGAGAACAAACAAGATAAGTTAGGCACGAGCGTCACCTTACCTATGCAGTCCGCTATCTCCTCAGTTGGCCTCTTCCCGATTGGTACATGTCTGCTTGGACCTAGGAGGGGTTACCTGCAGAAGGGACTCCGAAGCTCAAGTCAGCTAAAGCTTTCAAAACGTCAAATCAGGTGATTAATAGAGTAATGAATGCGTACCTTTAATTACTGGGGTCCATGTATATTTATAGAGTATTAATTATGTCTGGTTATGCCATGGGCCGAGCCCTAGCTTGTGCCCTAGTTTGGGCTGTAAGTGGGCCTGGGCCCTAACCCAGGCCTTTAGGTTGATTATTGTGGACTCATTGAATATCAGGGGGGATTTGATTTTGCTAAGTGTATTGGGGTTGTCAGCCTAAACCGACTACTTCCCTTGGCGGGTTGTGTTACCTATGTGCTGTCTTAGGCAGGTTATTCCTCTAGATGTTTATGTTACCAGTTTAGGCCGGCTAGGCTTAGGCCAGCTAGCCTAAGTTGGTTACTTGAATGCTTTGGTATATAGGTATGGTGATCGTTTTATTATTATTTTGTTAAGTTGGCTCAGTTTGGTACACCAGTCCCCCAGCCTTGACCGACATAGGTGTCGGTCAAGGGTGATGTGTGTTGATATGCTAGCGGGACTGGCTAGGTGTGGTACACCAATCCCCCAGCCTTTAAGTGTGATGAACAGTGTTAAGGCTAAAGGCGAGAAAGGGTTGATGGCAGGTGAAGGGATGTCAGAGGTCAAATCAAAAGGAGTTTTGCGTCGTCGTTTTTAACACTCATGCCTTTTGGAATGATTGTGTCGATTGGTATGGGTTATCATTTTGGCGGGAAGGGGTTTTATCATTTGGGATTCAGGCCTATAAATGTGGATTTTACAATGGGTAAGCGTTTGTTGGTTCATTTGCGAGAATTTTCAGTCAGAGATCTTGTGTGCGTTATTCCTGTCCGACTTGTTCCTAGTTCCAACTGTCATCTTTCCAGAAAAAGGTATGTCTAGTAGTGATAGCGTGTCGTTGTCTACGTCTAGTAGTGAGAGTATAGAGTCTGGGGGGAGTAGAGGTAGACATGTTGAGGAGGAGAGCACCAGTTCTGCGGGTATGGTAGGCAGAATCCCTATGGAGACAGTGACTGAGGTTCGAGAGGACCCTCCGGAGGAGTTGGCGGAGAGTAATTGGCCGGCCAAGGGCGGCTACGGGTGGGTGGTTGCTGACGTTCGTAATCAATCGTCCTTATTTTGGTGGTCTCGTCTGTTGAACTCTTAGCTAAACTGCACCCCTGTTATCACGAAAGGTGTAAGTGGGGGTATTGTTTCCTTGGAACAAGTGAGCGCCATCAACCGCGTATGCCACGGGCAAGAGGGGGCAACCGAGAAGTTTTTCTATATGTAAATGTGTCATTTCTCTCAGCTACATGTGCAGTTGCCGCTAGACGAATTCACCATGGGTGTATTGCATGCACTAAACGTTGCCCCTACACAACTGCACCCAAACAGTTGGGCCTATATGCAAGCCTTCCGTGTTTTGTGCCAATCCCTATATCTGCAGCCTTCTCCTTATGCATTTCTATATTTCTACGATACTAGGCCCCGCCAACCGACCACTTGGCTATCTCTGATAAGTCGTCCCAGCATCAGGAGATTGGACACGTTCTCTCAGTCATTCAAGCATTTCAAGGACGGATACTTCAAAGTTGTGGTGAAAGAGGAGGGCAGATCCCATTTCCTGAACGCAGATGGGAGTCCGAAGTTCCTGTTTAGCTGGACGGGAACTCCCTCTCGGTATAAGGATATGGTAGGGGTGGGCATGGATTGGATATTTAATGATCCAATCCACATCCATTTTATATCCAAATAATTGGATTAGATTTTTGACCCAAATCCATTTTTTTAGCAAAAGTAGTTTGGATTTTTTTAGAATCCAGATCCAAATATTTGGATCAAGATTTAAATCCAATCCAAATATTTGGATCAAGTTTAAAATCCGGAATCCATTTTTAATAAAAGAAATTTAAATTGAATTTCTTAAAACTTGTGTCATTAAGGCTCGAATGACTCAGATGGGATCGACGGCCCAGACGAACCCGACAACCTGGACGATCCAGACGGGCCCGACGACCCGAAAGACCCAGACGGGCCCGATGACCCGAACGGGCCGAACAACCCGAACGGGCCCGAAAACACAAACAGGCTCGACGACGCGAACGAGCCGGACGACCCGAATGGGCCCAACGACCCAGATGGGCCAGATGACCCAGACGGACAGGTCCAAATAGTCGGGCCCAATCGGGTAGTTGGACACGTTCGAATCGTGGGGCCCGTCTGGGTCGTTAGGTACGTCAAGGTCATCAGGCCCGTCTAAGTCGTCAGGCCGATCCGGGTCGTAGGGCCCGTCTGGGACGTTGAGCCCGTCTAGGTCGTAGGGCTCGTTCGTGTCATCGTGCCATTTGGGTCGTAAGGCCCGTGTAGGTCGTCAGGCTCGTCCGGGTCACCAGGCCCGTTAGGCTCGTCCAAGTCGTCAGGTTTGTCCGGATCGTCGAGCCCATTCGGGTCGTCCGGCCCGTTCGTGTCGTCGTGCCCATCCGGGTCGTAAGGCCCGTGTAGGTCGTCAGACCCATCCGGGTCGTTGGGCCCGTACGGGTCTTCGGGGCCGTTTGGGTCGTCGGGCCCGTCTGGGTCGTTAGGCCCATCCGGGTCGCCAGGTCGTCCGGCCCATCCGGGTCTTCGGGCCCGTTCGGGTTGTCAGGCTTGTTCAGGTTTTTGGGCCTGCCTGACTCGTTCGGGTCTTTGGGCTACCTGACCTATTTTCGTCATTGGTTCTGCTTGGTCCATTCGGGTTTTTGGGTCCGCGTAACTCATCAGGTCATTGGGCCTGATCGACTCGTTCGATTTGTCGGGCCCGCCTATCTCGTTCATATCTTTAGGCCCGCCCAACCTCTTATGGTTGTCGGGCCTGTCCGATTCGTATAGGTCGTCGAGCAAGGCCCATCCAAGTCTGAATATAGCATAGTTCATCTCAACTTTTAGTTTAACCCAACTAAAAATTTAAATTGAAAATTTGGATTGGATTTTTTGGATTATCCATATTTAAAAATCTTGATTTATAAAATGGATATCCAATCCATAAGATATATAAAATGTAAATTAGATTGGAATCCATATCCATTAAATGGATTTTAGATGGATTAGATTTTTAATAAAATGGATTATAAATGGAGTGGATTGGAGCAAAAGTGGATTGGATCAAGAAAATTAAATTTTTTGCCCACTCCTAGGATATGGGCACCGACGAGTTATCGGCGGGGGATAAGGAGGTGGTGGAGACCTTGATGAAGTTTACCGATAAGTTACCCACTAAGGGTCTAGTTAGACTTTATAATTCGGTGCACCCGATTATTGATATTGAAGGTATCTGTTTATTACTTAAACTGTGTTAATGATTCTAAGTTGACTTAACCGGGTTTTGATATGTTATTGTAGGACACATGACGCAATCCGGAAAGAAAAATTTGGCGCTTTTCCAGACGTTGAGGAGAGAAATGGCCGCAAAGACCAAGACAGTCGGGAATACTGATGTTCCCAACCTGCAGTAGTCGTTGGTCGAGGTGCACGATGGGACCAAGAGGAAGGCTGAGTTGCCGCCTCGACCTGACAAGGGAAAGGATGTAAAGAAGGTGAGGGCGGCATTGCTGGGGGCGGGGTCGGTTAGCGGGACGAAGGGGCCAGAGTCCGGCTTGATTGAGTTGCCGGAGATATTTGTTAGAAAAGATATTGCGATTAACCTTCCAGATACCATCATCAATTCTATTGATGATATGGAGGCGGACCATCTTGTGAGGACAATGGTCGAGTTTGAAAGTAAGGCGTTGATATTGAGTTGTCGTGTTGGGTCTCTGTACCGGCGGGAAGTAAAGGAGGGAGGTAGGGAAAAAGTGGAGGAGTTGCAGGGAAAGGTCGATAAGTTTGAGGAGGAAATGGTCGCTTGGAAGAAGGAAAGGGAGAGTTGGGAGGAGGAGAGAAAAAGGCTGGGAACATGGAAAGTCTGCTGTTTGGACTCGGAGGGAAAACTGAACAAGAAGATAGAAGATTTGGAGGCAGACTATGATGAGTTGAAAGAAAAATATGATGGTGTTGTAGGTGAACTTGATGACTTGAAGGGTTGCATCATCCAAGAGCATATCAACGGCTTTCAGAAGGGATTGCGGCAAGCAGCCTTTTTTCACCAGGATGTTGACACCGCTAATTCAAAATTTGATGTGAACAAGGATGTTGTTGATGTGAAGCTTATTAATGAGGACGAGAGCAGTCCGAACGAGGGAGCGGAGAAGGAGGCGGTCGAAGAAGAGAAGGAGGCGGAGGATGCTGTGGAGGAGGCCCATGATTAAGCATAATAGAACTTTGATTTTTTAATGATTTGAAAGTATTATTGAGCCTATGTCTGTAATAACTGGTGAATTATGTTCGTTATGCTTGGTACATTTCTTTTGCGTTTATGCTTAATGTGATTAATGCTTTGTATGCTATTGTGTATGCCAGGTGTTTGATGATTTGTGGTGTATGTGATGTTTGACGAAATCGATTGTATGTTACGGGTGTTCGACCCAGGCCGCCTACTTGTGGTAAGGGTGGGGAACTTAAACGAATTAACCAACGAGTTAAGAGTGTTCGACCCAGGCCGCCTACTTGTGGTACGGGTGGGGAACTTAAACGAATTAACCAACGAGTTAAGGGTGTTCGACCCAGGCCGCCTACTTGTGGTAAGGGTGGGAAACTTAAACGAATTAACCAACGAGTTAAGGGTGTTCGACCCAGGCCGCTTACTTGTGGTAAGGGTGGAGAACTTAAACAAATTAACCAACGAGTTAAGGGTGTTCGACCCAAGCCGCCTACTTGTGGTAAGGGTGGGGAACTTAAACGAATTAACCAACGAGTTAAGGGTGTTCGACCTAGGCCGCTTACTTGTGGTAAGGGTGGGGAACTTAAACGAATTAACCAACGAGTTAAGGGTGTTCGACCTAGGCCGCTTACTTGTGGTAAAGGTGGGGAACTTAAACGAATAATGAGAAGTTAAATAAAGAGTAGTCGTAAAGTTGGGAACCCTTTGTATTATTCATTGAATCTGGGGTGCCTCGTTAAAACCTCCCTAGCCAAAACCCTCCTTAAGGAAAAAAGACCAGGTGAGAAAAAAGAGTACACCCAGGGTTACAAGTGTTTTTATATGGAATAATACATGTTTAACTAAAGTAAAACTTAAGGTGGGACACATTCCACGTATTGGGTATTTCCTCCCCAGATAAATGCTCCAGGCGATATGCTCCTCCTCCTGCGTCTTCACGTATGCGGTATGGGCTGTCCCAATTGGCGGAGGACTTGCCGTCCTTCTTTCTTGCACTGCTGGCCATTCTCTATACTAAGTCTTTGCTTATGAATGATCGTGGACATAGGTTTGCGTTATACTTTCTGGAAGCTCTTTGTTTGGTGGCTAAGTTGCGTATCTGGGCTTTTTCTCTGAGTTCGGGTAGGAGGTCGAGATGAGTGGCCATGTTTTGATGGTTGCGGGTTGAGTTGTATAGTTCTCGACGCATGGAAGGTTCACCAATTTCGACCGATATCATGGCGTCTGCACCGTAAACTAAGCTGAATGGGGATTCGTTTGTTGATGACTGAGGGGTGCACCGGTAAGCCCATAGCACTTCTACCAGTTCTTCGGGCCATCGACCTTTGGCACTATCTAATCTTTTGCGCAGTTCTACTAGGATCACTTTGTTGGCCGCCTCTGCTTGACCATTTATTTGTGGGTGCTCTAGGGAACTTGTTATGTGTTTGATGCCCAGACCGGTGTAGAACTTGGCTAACTCCTTATCTATAAATTGTCAACCATTATCGGTGATGATGGTATGTGGAACACCATATATGCATATAATATCTTTCCATACGAACTGCTGGACTTGCTGGACTATGATAGTGGTCAGTGGTTTGGCTTCTATTCATTTGGTGAAATAATCAACGACTACTATAAGGAATTTCACCTGCCCCTTGCCGGGGGAGAAAGGGCCGAGGATATCCATTCCCCATTTAGCAAAGGGCCATGGGGATAGTATGGAATGAAGTTGTTCTTGTTTCTGGTGGATGAGGTTGCCATGTTTTTGGCATGGTTTGCACTTTCTGACGTAGTCCTGACAGTCTGCTTCTATAGTCGGCCTGAAGTAACCGGCTCGAAGGATTCTAATGGCCATAGTACGTGCACCAGAATGGTAGCCGCAAATGCCTTCGTGTAACTCTTTAATGATATACTGCGCTTGTTCTGTAGTGACACATTTGAGAAGCGGTTGGCCGTACTCGCGTTTGTAGAGGTCATCGCCTATCATGATATACCTAGCGACCTTAGCCAGCCAAGTTTTGTCAGCATCTTGTGGGGGGTTGCCGGTTTGAAGATATTGGATATAAGGGGTTGTCTAGTTGTGGGTTTGGGGAGGGGTGGTATTGTCGGCTGGGGAGTGGGTTAGGTTATGGCACGTATTTGTGATGGAAGGTGTAGATAATGTTTGCTGTAATAGGGATCGGTGGCGGCTTTTTAATTTGGTGCTGACTAATTTGGATAGGATGTCGGCTTTGATGTTGTCGGTCTTGGGAATGTGTTCTATGCGGACTTGCTCAAAAGCGGATTGGATGACCGCGCAAACCAGATGGTAATATTGCAAGAGGATGGGGTCCTTAATCTAAAATTCATCATTTAGGTGGCCCATAGTAAGCTTGGAGTCAGTTTTGCACGTTAGGATTTTGACGCCAACTTCGCGGGCAAGGGAAAGGCTGGCTAGTATGGCTTCGTAGTCGGCTTGATTATTGAATGTTTTGAAGGCGAAGTGAAGGGATTTTTCAATGAGGATATCGTTGGACCCTTCTAACATGATGCCAGCACCGGCACCTTTCGGATTCGAGGAACCATCTACATGAAGCGTCCACTGGTCCTCTGTATATGTTTGCTGGAGGTCATTAACAAAATCTAGGAGGCATTGGGCTTTAATGGGGCCATGGGGTTCGTAACGAATGTTGAATTCCGACAGCTCGACGACCCAGGATGATATCCGTCCTCCTAGGTCTGGTTTTTGCAATTTTTTTTGGATTGGGTAGTCGATTTTGATGGTGATGCTGTGGTTTTGGAAATATGGGCGTAGGCGGCGAACTGCGTGGACCAAGGACAGGGCCAACTTCTCCACCATTTGATACCTGGTTTCAGGATCTTGCAGCGTTCTGCTAACAAAGTAGACAGGATGTTGTGTGCCCTCTATATCTTGGACAAGCGCGGCGCTGACGGTGTGGTCGGTGGCTGTGATGTACACTAGCAGGGGTTGACGAGTGTCCGACTTGTGGAGGATAGTTGGTGAGGTGAGGGTGGTTTTTAGTTTCTGAAATATTTGTTCATAGTCGTCCGTCCACGTGAACCGGGCGAATTTCTTGAGGAGTTGGACTATGGGTTAGGTTTGTTCAGCCAGTTTGGGCAAGAAGCAGGAAATGGCTGTAAGGCGGCCTATGAGGCGTTGGACTTCTTTGATGGTGGTGGGACTGCGCATTTCAATAATTGCCTTGCACTTTTCAGGATTGGCCTCTATACCACGCTGGGTTAACATGAATCCGAGAAATTTACCGCGGTCGACGCCCAATACACACTTGTCGGGGTTGAGGCGAAGGTTGTATTGGCGTAATGCGAAGAAGACCGTCGAGAGGTCCTGGGCGTGTTGTTGGTGGCTTGGAGACTTGACAACCATGTCGTCAACGTATACTTCGACACATTGTCCCATTAGATGGCTGAAAGTTTTGTCCATCAGTCGTTGGTAGGTTGCTCCAACGTTCTTAATACCAAAAGGGCATAACTATGTAAAAGTAGTTGGCGTCATCCGTGATGAAGGCGGTCTTGTTCATGTCAGATGTGGCCATATCCGGAATATGCATCCAAGAAACTAAGTACTTTATTCCCTGTCGCGCCATCAACAAGTCGGTCGATATTGGGTAAGGGGTAGGCATCTCGAGGACAAGCCTTGTTTAGATCTGTGTAATCTACGCACATCAGCCATTTGCCATTGGCTTTCTTCACCAGGACTACATTAGAAAGCCAAGTGGTGTATTGAGCTTCTTCAATGAATCCTGCGCTCAGTAACTTATCGGCCTCGGCCTTAGCTGCTAGGCGTCGTTCTTCGCCGAGTTTGCATTTTTTTTGGGAGATGTAGCAGGCTTCTTTGTAGATGGATAGCTTGTGGGATGCTACTAGAGGGTCTACCCCAGGTAAGTTAGCGGCTGACTAAGCAAAAAGGTCCGTGTTGCTGACAAGGATAGGTGTGATGATGGCACGCTCGTCAGAGTTCAAACCGGTGTCTAAGTTGATGGAGTGGCCATTTGGAAGTTCTAGAGGGGAGGTTTCTTCGACAGGTTCGAGACGAACATCCCTGCCCACTTTGGGGTCTAGATCTTCACCCGATAGAGCGATGCCAAAGCCAGGTGGTCGCTCAATGGGGTTGGTTTGTTGGATTGGGAGTTGTGGGCGTAGGCTGGTCATGTAGCATTCACGTGTCAGTCGTTGGTCGCAATGGACGGTGAGGATGTCGCCAGAAGGGGAAGGGAACTTCATGGCCAGATGAGGGGTGGAGACGACAGCGCTGAGGGTGTTGAGCGAAGGACGGCCAAGGAGGACATTGTAGGATGTGGGCACGTCAACGATAAGGAAGCGGATGGGAATGGTTTTAGTTTGGGTTCCATCGCGAAACACGGTGTGAAGGTCAATGTAGCCGCATGTGGAAACTTGTTCGCCAAAGAAGCCATAGATTGGTTCGTCATGTGGAACCATGGTATTGTCTGGGAGCTGGAGTTTTTGATATGTGGCCCAGTAGAGGATATCGATGGAGCTTCCCTGGTCAACAAGGACTTTCTTAACGGTGTAGTTTTCAATTTCAACAGTGATGACCATGGGGTCGTCTTGTTGGTGGTCGAGGTCGTGAAAGTCGTCGTATGTGAAAATGATGGGAGGCATGCGGCGTCTGTGATAGGAGTGGGTAATATGGTTGATGGATTGAATATGGTGGAGGTGTTTCTTTTTGACAGAAGAAGTGGATCCTCCACTAGTGAAGCCACCAGAGATGGTGTTGATAGTGCCACGTAGGAGAGGATCGGCGTGGGTGATGTCGGTGCGAGCCGGTTGGGGATCCTGGTTAGCGGGTTGGGCAGGGCATCTGTCGTGGCGAGAGTCGTGTGGAGGGCGCCTGTGGTCGGATCGAGGGGGTGACGGGATCGAGAGGGATGATCATCTCTACGGATGAAGCGGCGAAAGTGACCAGCACGGACCAGTTCTTCTATTTTATCCTGGAGTGTTTTGCAATCTTTTGTAGTGTGGTCATGGTTGCGGTGGTAGCGGCAATATTTGGTCATATCAGCATTAGAGGGAGTGGTTGTCTTTCGTGGCGGCGGAATGAGGTCAGCTTGTAGGGTCTCATCATGGAGGCGTGATTGGGCTACAGTAAGGGGAGCATATATGGTAAAACAGGGTTGGCGGGGCTCGCGTGGGCGGGTGTCGGGGCGAGGGGATTGTGGGGTGGGGTTGGCGGAGGTAGTGGCATAATCATTGCAGAATTTGGTGTGAAGGGTTTGCATTTTCTCCATGCGAACATAGTCGACCGCACGCAACTTGAGCTCGTGCATAGAGGCAGGTGGGTGGAGGTAGACATTGTTGGCGAAGGGGCCGGGTTGTAGGGTGAGTGCCATACATTAGAGGATCATTTCCTGGTTGAGGTGCGGGGTACGAAGGGTTGCTTTGCTGAAACGATCGATGAATGCTCTGAGTGGTTCACCTTGTTCTTGTCTGATGCCCAGGAGGGAGATTGTAGTGGTTTGATGTGGTCGACTGCCAGCGAAATGGGTTGAGAACATATGGGAGAGAGCGTCGAAGTTATCGATGGAGTAAGGTGGAAGGGTTGTGAACCATTCCAGAGCAGGGCCCTTGAGGGTGGTGGGGAAGGCTTTGCAAAAGACTGCGTCTTGGGACGTGTAGAGGGCGACATGGGTGATGTAGACTTTAAGATGTTTGTCAGGGTCGGTTTCACCGGTGTAGCAGTCCCATGTGAAGGGTTCTCATAGGGCGGGAAGGGGGGTGTTGGCGATGAAGTCGGTGAAGGGGTGGCGACGTCTGGGTTGTTGGGGTGGTAGCGGATGGGGGGGATGGGATGGTGAACAAGAGTGGGAAAGGTGGAGGTGAAGTTATGAAGGGGGATGTGGGTTGCTGGAAGGTAATGTGGGTTGTAAGGTGGGACATGGGTAGTGTGTAGGGTGGTGGGTATGTTGTAGGGGACCTGGATGGTGGGGAGGGTAGCAGCAGGGGTAGGGGCTGCGGTGTGCCCCGGTTGGGGGGAGGGGAAGTGAGTGGGATGGGTGGAGGGAATGGGTGTTTGTTGGGTGGTGGTGAAGGTATGAGGGGTGGGGTTGTATTCGCTTTCTTCTTCTGTGGGCTGGAAGGCCAGGGACCTTGCAGCCTCAGACGCCACCTTGGCTTTTCCTTACAGGGTGGGATCGGCTTCGATCTTTCGCCTGAGGCGAGAATTCTCTTGTCGTAGCGCCTCCATCTCATCAGCGTTGTGTTTCTTCAGATCTGCCAACTCTTGTTGCATTTTGGCCTGGCCGTCTAGGATGGCGGCTAGGTCAGGTGTGATGTTAGCAGGTCCTGAGGGACCAGCATCTGCCTGCTTGTTAACTCCAGCTCTACTGCGGGTTGAAACCATCTTCGGAGAAAAACGGGTACTAAGGTGTTGTCTCGTGCCCCACGGTGGGCGCCAATTGTTCCTGCAGAGAACAAACAAGATAAGTTAGGCACGAGCAGCACCTTACCTATGAAGTCCGCTATCTCCTCAGTTGGCCTCTTCCCGGTTGGTACATGTCTGCTTGGACCCAGGAGGGGTTACCTACAGAAGGGACTCCGAAGCTCAAGTCAGCTAAAGCTCTCCAAAAGTCAAATCAGGTGATTAATGGAGTAATGAATGCGTACCTTTAATTACTGGGGTCCATGTGTATTTATAGAGTATTAATTATGTCTGGTTATGCCATGGGCCGAGCCCTAGCTTGTGCTCTAGTTTGGGCTGTAAGTGGGCCTGGGCCCTAACCTAGGCCTTTAGGTCGATTATTGTGGACTCATTGAATATCAGGAGGGCTTTGATTTTGCTAAGTGTATTGGGGTTGTCGGCCTAAATCGACTACTTCCCTTGGCAGGTTGTGTTACCCATGTGTTGTCTTAGGCAGGTTATTCCTCTAGATGTTTATGTAACCGGTTTAGGCCAGCTAGGCTTAGGCCAGCCCAGCCTAGGCTGGTTACTTGAATGCTTTGGTATATAGGTATGGTGATTGTTTTATTATTATTTTGTTAAGTTGGCTTGGTGTGGTACAATTTAAATAATACTATTGTTACGCGTTGGCAAGTGTACCAGAACATATAAATAATACAATGGACAAGTCTAGATATCATATCCACATGGACTAACGTGATTTAAATTTAATGGATTGTTTACTAATAAAGGTACAAAGTACAAAACATTTGTTGATTTAATCAAAAATAAATTCAAAATGAAAATGTAAAGATTAAATAGAGATTGACACAATAAAAATAAATATCTTGATTGAGAAATATAAAATAAAAGTTGCACTTTTATTTATATATATATATATATATATATATATATATTGAGTTTCATATCTTTGAATTTTTCTTCAATTAATATGACTTGTAATTTCAGTAACTAACTTTGTAGATATCTAGTACTATTGATAATCTTTAACTATTCAATATTTTAATCATTATGTTGATAATCTTCCCAAATCTTTAAGATTTTCACTTATTTACAAAAATATAATTCACACATTTATCTTTTCATCTTTATTAAATAAAACATAAAATATCAAATAAAATTAAAAAAAAAATAATAACAAACATAAAAATAAACTAAAATAAAAACATAATAATGTTAATTATCAATTACAATCATTATTTATAATATACTAAGGCCATGCTACAATATTGTTAGGTGTAACTTATTTTTGGAGTATATTTCTCTAACATGTTTCTGGAAACTACAATTCAGGAAATTTTTAACACATTCTGAATAATACATCTAAGAAAGTGTAAGAATTTCAAAACATCATTTCTTCTTTTGTAAAAAAACAATTAAGGAAGTGACGAAATTAACTGGCTTACATTGTCCTTATTTTCCTCTTTAAGCATATCTTCTATAAAAACCCTTATGGAAAGTAGTGCCCAACTTCCACTATTCCTTGCATCTTCAACCTCATGAGTTCAACATTATAACCTACCATTAAGAATTGAAAATTCAACTTCTTCAACCCCATAGAATGTGATATATAGCTTCCAAGGTTATTTCCACTCATGGCTTTCGTAGACGTCCAGGTCTAACCATACCCTCTTTAGAATAATGAAGTAATTGATGATCCTGTCTCTTCCTTGCTTGATTTCTCCAATTTACAGGTTCACCATATGGAGTTTTTGGTATATTGTTAACTAATCAGAATATAATCAATTATATTCATTAATAGAAATAGAATAGAATCTACATCTTAACATCATATACATCAAAACTATTGTTCAATGCAATTGAACCATGTTTTCTTGAGATGGCAAGCACTGAAGCTCATAGATTTGTAAATTTTAAGGAGGACTTGGGTGTAGTAGGTTCAATGCACCAATTTAGCTGTTCATTGTCAGAATCAAATGTGGATATGCGTAAGATCCTTTCGTGGTAATCATACAAGGATGACCGGTGGCCTATGCTGACATATGTTATGTTTGCTGCTCGAATCTTTTGGTACAAATGAACCTGCAAGCCAAAGCATAGCAGCAAAGTGAAGTTCAGCATAACATGAACATGGTAAAAGTGGTTAGTTCTTGCAACAATACCTCATTGGCTTCATCAAGTGCACTTGTAGATTCATCGAGTAAAGCCAATTGAGGCTTTGAAAGCAAAAGACGAGCAAATGCAAGGCGTTGCTGCTCTCCCAATGAAAGAACACTCGACCATTCATGTGTTGAATCTAAACTGAAACGACCCAATAAATATCCAAGCCGGACATCCTCCAACACCTTTATCAGCTCCTCTGTTGTTGGCTTCGTAGGCCTATCATTTGCATCCTCCGACTTTGCCATGTTTGTCAAGAAAGGAAGTGCATCTGTAGACAAATATTTAACACAATGAACAAAGCTTACACAATTTCCACCAACACTACTAATAACATCAGCATAAATTAGGAAGGACTTTTCTATTTAATTAGATTTTATAAATTATCTTTAGGGGTGGGAGGAAGAAATTCATACTTGTTTGCTTTGTACTATCTGACATAGGAACTACATCATTGGACCAAGTTGGATAAAGTAACTGCTGACGAAGAGTACCCAAAACCATATACGGTCTTTGTGGAAGGAAAAAGATTCCAGATTTTCTGCTTATGGATTTTCCATGTGCTACATATGTGTCATGAGCATTATTTGGAAAATTCACATCTGAACAGAGGGATTGCTCAGGATATCCTCCACCTTTAATATAGTATGTGATCTTTCCAGTTCCAGTTTTCCATAGACCAGCCATAGCTCTTAACAAAGAAGTCTTGCCACTTCCACTTGGTCCCATTACCTGTTAAATTGATTATGTTAAAAAGTGTACATTTGTATAGACCTATAGTCTAATTAACTTAACAATACAGTCTTAAAATCAACATGTTCGTGAGAGATGATGAACAAGACTAGCCTTATCTGATGTCTGTAAAAAAAGGAAGCAAGAAAAGGGATAATTCCCCCCTAGCCAGAGAGAGATTCTCTCTACCTTAAACTAGAAAATTAGGGGCCAAAACCCTCTCTAATCCCTCTTTTCCTTGTAACAAACTAGGCCAATAACATTTCTCCATAACTAACTCCTACCCCCTCTACTGTAACTTCCCACCAATACTCCTCAACTAGACTTTTAGGCACTTGGGCTTTCGAATCTAGACTTTAAAGGCCTTAATGGGCAGCTCAGGAACCGTTTGGCCAGAATTGCAATCAGAGGCGTCAGTGGATGTCTTACCAGTAAATTATCTTTTTCCTTGATTGTCAATGACAAGTCTGTAATAAGTGTAGATTCACTTGGTGTCTTCAGAATCAAATCTTCTACCTCTAGTAATGTGCCAAAATTTTCTGGTGGAGTGGAGCCATTAGATTCCAATGCAGATGAACTCCTAAAATCTTTGTATGTAATTTGTATGTCTTCCAACGTATCAGTAAGAGATTTGGAGCTGCTTCTGTCTAAAACATCATCGAATTCACCTGCATATGCAATTCAACATATATTAGTTGGTAGTGTTCATTACATGAAAAGGAACAAAGCTAGCCTGTAAACATAAATGAATAAAATAGAGCTTCAGATGCATAAACAAAACAACAGATGGAACAGATAATTACTTCAGAGAAAGCAGAGTATATCTACTAGCAAAATGAGCTGCAGAGCAAAAGAAGATGAGGGAGAGAAAGGAAAAATGAAGGGTGGAAAGTAACATAGATAAGGGCATTGGTTGATTCAAAAATAACATCTTTAATACATTGTAATACTTTTTTTCTCTTTCATGGGATTTTTTATTTGTGTTTATTCAAACATAACCATAAATTCTACAAAAATGGCCCTCCCTTTCTTCTGAAGAGTAAAACTTCATAGTTCATTCACTAATGCTCATATCCTTCATGATATTTGAATATACTAAATCGTAACAGGAAAGATAAGGGGGAAAGGATGCTGTACCTAAACGATTAATAACCGCAGAAAAAGCACTTATAGCTTGAAACTGATACACAATTAGAGAAAAGTCACCAAGGATATGATTAAAAGCAGAAACTGACTGATTGATGACACCAAACTCAATTTTTCCTGAGAAGTACATGGGGGCAACAACAGCAGCAGGAAGAACTTGAATAACATAGCGGTAACCATTGGTGAAGAACTCCAGATTTCTAGAAGCAATCAGCAATTCCTGCAAAGAAATAAAAGTAACGCCATTCATCATTTAGGTATGACAAGTTAGAGGATAAAACTGCATTGTGAAACTTTATAAAGCAAAACAACTGATGCTGTATCAACGTTAAGTTCGTATTTAATAGAGTTTCCTAATTTCCAAAATCTGGTCAGCTCACATGGCTGTATATCTTTGAAATGATTTTGTCAGCTACCTATATATTGAAGCCGGGATAATCCATAGGGATCTAGTTTTTCAATCAAGAAAAAAGAAAACATGTTGATACAGACCCAAATACAATTGGGTTTAAAGAGCCCATGATCCAAGAAGAGAATGGTAAGAATAGGTGGGGCAGGGTGTATGAGAGGAAACGGTCTAGGAAGAATGACGTGGCACACTAGGAAGAATAAGTTGGTTAGAAGAGAGAGAAGAAAGGGGGGAAGGGGATGGTCATTT
>Ga0209589_1000336_pt1 | contig 61888 bp, 23 predicted proteins | sample CowpeawhiteBW_FD_187525 | JGI IMG/M metagenome (GOLD analysis project Ga0209589, IMG submission 187525) | Root nodule microbial communities of legume samples collected from California USA - Cow pea white BW (SPAdes) (version 2) | ecosystem: Host-associated > Plants > Roots > Nodule | place: USA... | reverse complement strand
TTTCTGTTTTCTTAATCCTATATGGCTTTTTCTGTATACTATATTTACCAGAATTCAGGAGGTTATGTCAAAAGAATTCGTGATGAAGATTTTGAAGCTGAGGAGCAAATAGATCAGCTTTCACATGGACATGGCGAAACAAGTTATAATATGAAGGTATGTGTGTGCTTGCAGTATTGTATTTTTTTTATTGTCTTGTTTTCCAAATAAATTATCATCATCATTATACACCAACTCAATTATGTTTTCATCACTCTCTGTTCTTAACTACTGAAATTCAAGACTTAACCTTCAACCTCATATTGCTCTTGAACTATGATATCCCTCATTTTCAGTCACTGTTCTGAGTCATTTCTCAGTTCGCTCTCTCTAAACCAGCTGTCCCTGAGTTTGATTTCACTATTCATTCATAAATCTTGTATGGCAGGCAGTATCAAATGAAAATTTCTTTTTAGGTTCTGTAAAGCTTTCGATTTTAATAACAGGGGGCACAAATGACCTGGAGGATGGTAAATGTTGTTGGAAAAAAGAAGGCTTTTTTTTATAAGGAAAGAAACAAAAAGTTGTAGCAGTGTCTAGAGGATCGTAATGGCTGCTTGAATACATTTATTTCTTGGTTTTTCTTGAGGCAGTCAGAAGATGAAGTTGCAGTTAAAATACCTATATGGGAAAAAAAATATGATAATCTAGATTTTGAATTTACATAATTCTAGCTTTTTTTCTTAGATTTACAAATGGATATTGGCAGGCTTTGTTGAATGTTTCTTGATCTTTATTTTTTTTTCCTTTTACCATTTAATATTTGTCTCTCTTAAAATAAATTATTGCTTAGAAAAAAAAAATTCAAAGGAAGTTTTTTATTTTTATTTTCTTGAGTGTGGACTTTGAAATATGGAAGAAATATATTATACATGTGAAGTTCATAAAATTTTCTGAGAAATTTATAGGTGAAGTTTTTCTAAATTTACAAATTTATCATCTATTTCCGTATGTGATTTATTCATCTAAAAAGCATCAAATCTTGTACAAAAACAACTGTTTGAGTGTGTGTGTTTGTGTTGTATATGTGTGCAGAAGCAAAAGATGTCTGAAGATCGTCCAAGCAAACCAACTGATTCTCTGACAAAAGCTACTTTGGATGATTATGGCAAACAAGGTATGTGCTTTTAACGTGTTTATCAACTAGATAGATGCATCCAAATTCATTAATGCATTATATACACTGATTTTTAAGAAATGATATCGCTCAATGAAGTAATTTCTAGTAAAGAATTGACATGAATGCATATCAATTTGAAGGACCATCTTCAGTTGTGTATCATATCAATTGATCTAGATTTACCTCTTACATTTGTTATCCCACCTTCACTAGCTAGTATCAGTCAAATAACCCAAGTCACATTACCCATCATTTGTTTGACATTTGGTAGTATCAGTCAATGAACCCAATCCACTTTACCCGTCATCTACTGAACATTACATTGATGTTATACCGGCACCACTCCTTCCTATTAGGAGGAAAACCTTTTGCACAATTCTGATCTTTATGTAATATTTCTGGAGTCTCGTAATGATTTGCAGAAAATGGATAAGGGGAAGATAGCTATGCACCATTCATACTTGCATCGTTTTGTTTTCATTCATGTTTAGTTGGTTACGTTTGATATTATTTCTTTGAATAGATGTTTAATAATATTATTAATATGAGAATGCAACATAGTTAATCATACATTGGTTATTTGTAGAAAACGAACGCAACGGTGGAAAACTTAATTCTTTGGTGAGAATTTCTGTCATCAAGAAATCAGATAAAAGTACCGGAGAACCAGAACAAAAGGAAGAAGATAATAGAACAAATGCTGGTGGACTACAATCTTTGCTTCAAAACTATGGAAGCGATGAGGATTAGTTCTTAAATATTGAATTTGAATGACTATTTGAACTAATGCTCTCATAGGATTTTGATTTGATAAGTTGTACTTACGTGAATGCTTTAATTCTCAGAAGAATTTTATAATAGAATGAAGTTATCCGCGAAAATGTTGTATGTGTAAAGAATATAAAAGTAGGTGAAATTGTGTTATGAAAGATTACGTGTAGAGTTGGTGGATGTTGAGCTTCTATTTGATGCCAAACTAGGCCCTGCCTCTAGAGTTGCTAGTATCAAGTGCCAGTGGGTAGCAGTGATACTTGTTATGCAGAAACAGAGAAGTAGAATGTGTGCCATAATAATATTTTTGGTTTCAGTTTCCTGACATTCCTCAACTGAACATGATCTATAAGTTCTTTGTCGATCAATTTCAGGGTCCTATCAGGGTCCTCTCTTTCAACAACGACCATATCCATCGCCTGGAGCTGTCTTGCGGAAGAATGCTGAAATTGTTTCTCAGAAGAAGAAACCAAATTCACATTTTACTCCCATTTCCAAGAGGGGTGATGGAAGTGATGTACTTGGTGATGCAGATTAGAACCATCTTATCAGAATAATGAGCTCAATTGTCTTATTCTTTTTGCCAAGTGGATGAAATTTATCAGATACATTCTACTCTAATATCCAAGAGTTAGATAAGGATCATTTTTATCATTTTTATTAATCTGCTAAATTAACTTAACTTATAATTTTTATTATTCTGCTAAATTAAAATTTTCTAGACGCAGAAAATCTCATCCAAGAAAATATTGATGTTTTAGGAATGAGTTTGATTTCAATGCTTTTATTATATTTGAAAAAATAATATAGTATCGGTATAAAAACTTTAGTTATATTAATATCTTTAAATTTTTTTAATTATTAATATAATTGAAGAAGTATGTAATATTTAGTAATTGTTAGTGATCTTTATCAAAGAAAAAAATTAACATTAAGATGAAAAAAATGAATATTAATATGTAATTAACCTTTCATGTGTATTAATTAAAAGAAAAATTAACACAATTAACCTTCCACATTAATGTTAATTGTAAATTTAAAATATTAATTACTAACGTTAATTTTTTAATAAACACATTTAACAATTACTAAATACTAAACACATTAACAAAATTCAATTAAAGTTCTTACATTAAAATTGTAATTTTGCTTTCTTATTATACTAAAACCAAAATATATTAATATTTTTATAATCATTAAGAAACGTCATGATATCTATCTACACTAATAATAATAATAATAATAATAATAATAATAATAATAATAATAATAATAATAATAATAAATATTAATAATAACAATAATCTATATTTATATCTAAGAAAATTCCTTTTAATTTTACCTTTCAAGTTATTGTTTCATCTAAATTTAATTAATTTTTAAATTTAACTATCTTTTCTTTAAATTTAATTATTTTTTTTTAAATTAAATAAATAAAAATTATTCATAAAATGAATAAAAATTATTTATAATCAAATTAAAAAAATTATTCATATTTATTTTTATTATAAAAATATAGTAACTTGTTTTTATTAATAATAATAATAATAATAATAATAATTATTATTATTATTATTATTGTTGTTGATCGATGGAAAAAGAAAAATTGGATTTTAAGTTTATAAAGGAGAAGAAGGAGGGAAAGGAACGAAAAAGGAGGATTTTTTCAGAATTTATCTGTATTTATTATTATTATTTTTAATTTAAAAAATTATAATTGTTTTCAATTCTGAAAGAGAGGTGGATAGCTTGCCAATAAATTGCGATAGACCCAGCATTAAGCATTTGTTCCATATCTACGTGAAAATAGAAGTGAAATAAATTATATATATATATATATATATATATATATATATATATATATATATATATATATATATATATATATATATAAAGTCAAATTAAATATTTTTGTTGTTTTTTAAAGTAGAAATAGATAAAAAAAAAAAATTTACAGATATAATACCTAATTTGTTCCTCTAATTTTATTTGAATTTTTAAAAAGATTTTTAGTTTTTTATTTTTTCTATTTAGTCTTTTAATTTTTTAAAATTTGTCCAATTTAGTCATTTTGGTTAAATTGACCTTAACATCGTATTCATACATGTCACGTGTCAATTAATAGAATTTCTAATTTCTAATTTTTTTAATTAAAAAAACGTCACGTGTGTTTGGTCATGTTGTACCATGAGTCATGTTACATGATAATGAATTTTTTTCAATTTAATTCCCTATTTGATTTAATTTAGTTATTTTTATTTTGGATGAAAAATAAGAGAATAAATTATTTTTTAAGAGAATAAATTCAACTTCCTTTATATACAAGGGTGAGAGTTTTGTATTTATTATTGAAAACTTGATAGGAAAGATGTCTTCAAATGTATAGAAATATTTAGGTTTAATCACACGGAAGGTCTCCATTTTCATTACAAAATCTCAATTGGGTCCTTAACTTCAAAGTTATCTTAATTGAGTCATATTTTTTGAAAATTTGTTCCAATTTGGTCCTTTGGCATCATTGACAACGTTAAGTGTGTGCCACGTGTCAGCATGTTATTTTTTTTTTACTTTTTTTTTCTTGAAAAACAGTTGACACATGTTAAAATAGGGTTTTGCCACGTGTCAGCTTGTGATATTTTTATTTTTTTTTAAGTTTTAAATTTAAACAAAAATTGTCACGTGTCAAAATATGATTCTGTCACGTGTCAATTATTTATGTGAAAGATCTCGATTTGATCCCTGTATTTGTTATTTTGTCTCAATTTAGTCCTAATCTCATTTTAATCTAAAGTAGAGATCAAATTTAATTTTATATAAATATTATAATGATATTTTTATTATAATAGATATTTTTTAAATTCAAATGTAAGTTGTTTAGAAATTATTAAAACAATTTTTTTAAATAAAGTTCAATGCAAAATTTAAATTTAAATAAAATTAATTTGGTTAAAAATATCTATTATAATAAAAATATCATTATAATATTGATATAAAAGTTAGATTTGGTCTCAATTTGGAAGAGATGAAATTACTTTAGATTTAAAAGAGATTAGGACTAAATTGAGGCAAAATAACAAATACAGGACCAAATCGAGATTTTTTACATAAATAATTGACACATGACAAAATCATATTTTGACACGTGACATTTTTTTTAATCTAGAAATCGCAAGCTGACATGTGGAAAAATCATAATTTGACGCGTAATAGCTATTTTTTCAAGAAAAAAAAAATCACAAGCTGACACGTGGCAAAACCCTAGTTTGACACGTGTCAATTGCTTTTTTTAAGAAAAAGAAGTGAAAAAAAATTAAAAAAACCACGAGCTGATACATGACACACTTAACGCCGTCAATGATGTCCTAACAGAAAGGACCAAATTGAAACAAATTTCCAAAAAATAGGACCCAATTGAAATAACTTTAAAGTTGAGGACCCAATTGAGATTTTATAACGAAAACTAGAACTTTCCGTGTGATTAAACAAAATATTTAATATATAATTTATTTTGCAGTTTTAATTATACTAAATTATGTATTAATTTTTATTGTATTATTAACAATAAATAAATACATAAATTTTTGGTGTATTATTTCGGTTTTCTCAAAATGATTTACCAAGATATGCCACTAATTCTCTCTCTCTCTTTCTCATCTTTCCCCACTCCACAACCCTTTCCTTTGAGAGCCCTTATCATCCTATTCTTCATTTCCCTCTTAAACATTCATTTGGAAAATTTTGAAATATATTTTTTATTTTTACTTCAAATCATATCATTTAGAATATTAAATTTATATTTTGAACTGTACAATAAAAAATAAAATAAAAAAATATATTTTAGATTATATAATCAAAAATATAAAATTTATTTTAGATTATACGATTTAAAATATATTTTTTATTTCACATTTTAGATTATACTATGTAGAATACAAAATTTTTGTATTCTAAATTCTATAATTTTAAAATTTTTTGAATTATGTATTTCGGAATTCAAATAAAATAGAGGATAAAATTGAAAATTTTAAATATTGAAGTTCGAGGAAGAAACTATGGAGTTGCACGAAGAAGCAGCCCTATGGGGAAATTCACAAAGAATTCAAGGAAATCCACCAAATAAAAACCTCCTTTTAATTAAACCGAAAGAGTAAAAGTAACTTTACTAATCTTAAAAATAACCAGTACCAGAAAGTATCTTTTACTAGAAAAATAAATAAATTTGAGTTTGCTTAGACATTTAAATTTCGTGTACCTCTTATTAACTCAAATAATTAATACTGTAGCAATTTAGTTATCATAATCTTCATAATAATTATTCCTTAATTATATCTTTATTATTTTTATTTGTATTGAATGAGTTTAATAAAGATTTTGGATGAATTTGTTTGCGTTTAATGTTTATTTTAACAAACAATTTTCTGCTTTTTAATGAATAAATTTTATCTGCATGATTTGCATTGTCTATCTTTTACTTGTATAGAAATATCCCAAAATGTTGTTCTGCAAATAACGTTTTATTTTTTCGAAAAGAGATTGAGAAAATCACTCTCCTGCACTCGAACAAAATTTCATGTTCCAGTTATTACGAAAGTTCAATTTAAACCCTTTCATCTCAGAATCAAAGATAGACATGAAAAACAAGGGTTAAATAAGATCTTCTGTAATTTAACTTTTCCACAACAAGACATTTATACAAAATAACATGTAACATAAAAAAAATATATAATAACTTGGGTATATCTATAATAAACACCAAAATATTATTAATAAAAATATAAAATATAAAATTCAGTCACAATTTTTTTCCTTTGAACGAGTACATTTAGACTTCAAACAGAATTCCCATCAAAAGCATAGACTATAAATAAGCCTTTTGTTAAAGCCACCACCTGTTCAGGTTTATATGAAATATTTTCCATTGATAAGAAAAGAACTTGTTATTTGAATATTAACTTCAAACAATTGTGCATAAATAACCATTTATACAAAATAGTTCACAACTTCAGAAAGCAAATCCAGAGTGGAAGAAGACTCAGTCTCAAACCGTTTTCACCCCAAGCAAGCAGCAGCATCAATCCACAAGATTTTTCAATCAACAGGAGCAGATTAACAAACAAAAGAAATGGTTCTACTCACACTCAGTCATTCAAATGGCCACCCAGAATACCCTGCATGATGGCTATTCTCTGGGATGGTTGGTGCTTGTGTGCTGCTTCCGGTTGCTTCATCATTACTGCTAGAATGAGAAGAACGAAAAGGCCACAAAAAGGAAAATGGATTTCTCCTTCCCTGGCTCTCCCTACCACTACTACTTACCCTTCCACTTCTACTTCTACCATTTGTGCCTCGGTTATTACTACTCAAATTCAATCCTTGTGGTGGCAGTTCTTGGCGACAAACGGGGCAGGAGTTATGCTGGACCAACCATGGAACAATGCAATCTGAGTGATACAAATGGTTGCATGGCATTTGTCTTGCTTCAGACCCCAGCTCAAATCTATCTTTGCACACAGGACAATGTGAGTCTGATCGAAGATGCCTCTGTGTGATCTTGATAGTAGGCATAGCATCAATTGAGGATCTTGATGCTGGTGCTGGACCTTGCCTGTTATTAGCTGAAAGCTGTTCAAACAGTTCTTCAAGTCCAGGACCAACAAAATAATCACCTGTGTTACCTCGTGTGAGACCAATTCCAGGGGCCCCGTTAAAGAGAGCTTCAAAGCCACCATGGCCAGACAATCTGAAAGGTATTTGGCCACCAAAGATCAACAGAGGAGCATACCCTGCACTGTGTTCAGCATTTGAATCTGTTTGTGCCCTGATGATGTCACGACTTCTGCCCCTGTCTGCCATTTGATGCCTCATAAAAGCAGAGAAGGTTTCCATGAGTCCAACCCTTTGATCTCGTTCTTCATTGTTGTCCATTCCAAACAAATCAAAAGGATTCACATGCACCATATCATTAAGTTCATGAACAAATCCCTCATTGCAGCTAGGACAAACCACATCTCGCCTTCCCAGCCGAACCGGCCTCCTGCAACTGTAACACCAATGTGTGTTCCTACTATTTGACATCCTTTTGCTTACTTCCTTAATACTCTCAAACAACTAATCACAAGCCTACTTCCCCACAATACACTGTCTTCAACTGTCACAACAGCATGATCACTTATATACTGCAAAATAATTTTGAAAACAGTCAAGGAACATTGGATATCATATCATATCACTCAGATTATACATTAACCAACAAAATCCCTTTTCACTATTAGATGAGGTTGGCTAATGAATCACACAATGCAGTTCTTGTCAGCTAAAAGTTAGATCATAAACGCATCTGAACTAAATTTTATACTGCTCTCCAGAACAAACACTATTCTAGTAGTCTGTACGAAGCAGTGTGCATTAATCAATAGCAAACATTAATGCTCGTATCAGAGCTATCTATCAAATTCATCAATGATTTTTAACTCTCTAAAAGGCAAGGGGATAGACATGTGATAGATTCATACATTTCACCTCAAACCTTCTACATTGTTCATTTCCACGATCATAAATAACCACTAATCTCCCACTTCAAATTTAGCAAGACTTGAACACAACGATTCCAGGCCCAAAATAAAGCTACTCATTTTGACTCACCCACAAAACCGGCACGAGCATAAACACTTTAATCAGATTCAAAAGTGCAAAATTGGCACTTTCATCGAACTTACAATAGGAAAAGAAATTCAAAGCATGTGCAGCCATCAAACTAGACACATCCTTTCTGCGTTAAATTAAAAGTAAATCACCACACAGATAGAGGATTTTAATTGCAAAGAACTAAGCATAACCCAAAAACTCCGATGACGCAAAAATCACACGCAAAAACGCGTTGATTATAAAAGGGACACTTGAGAAAAGTTCCTCAGATTCGATTTTTTTTTACCTTAAACGTGTCTGTTCAATTATTTTACACCCCAGCGAGAAAAAAGAAAAAAAGAAAAGAAGGATTTTGGTGGAGAAGCAAATGTTATTTTGTTATGCAATGTTGAAATGTTGAAAAAAGTAGAGAAAGTGAGATCTTTGGAATGTAGGTGTGAGAGCAGTGGTGTGTGGAAGGCATCCCTCGGAATCCCAGAAAAGGTAGAGAGAATGAAAGAGAAAAGAAATTGGGAAGAAAACGACGGCGTACCAGAGGGGAATGTGGATCGAAAAGGTGGTGTTGCTAAGAGTGAAGGAAAGGGCATTGGCGAGTGAAGAACCCTAACCAGTGGATGAAGGGATGGGACATGAAAGAGGATTATTGAGGAGGAACCGACATCTGAAGCCTAGCTGGCACCGCATGCATCATTTCCTCAACACTTCTACTACTACCACTGCACTATTGTGCTTGCTTGGCCTCACTGTAATTTTATGATTAAATTACTTTTCTTTTTGTCTTTTATTTGTTAAAATATTTTAGTTTGATGTTGGAATTTTTTTATTTTAATTTAGTCTTAATTCTTTAAAAAATATTCAATTTGTTAGCGTGACTTGTGTTAAAATTAATATTACGTATTAATTTAGTCTCAATTTTTATAAATTTTTTTAAAAATTTAATAAATTTAAAAAAATTTGAAATTGACATATAGCGTCATCATCTTGTCAAAGTTAACGTCAAATACCATATTAAATTATATTTAGGAGAATGAGGATCAAATTAAGACAACCAAAAATTTCAAGACCAAAGTGAAAGAGTAATTTTTAAAGAATCATAAAAGTAATTTAACCTAATTTTATTTAAATTTAAATTTTTAAAGTTGAATATTTAATGAATTGAAAGAATTCATTTATATTACTAAAATGTTATTTACTGTAATAATTAATATATTGTTATTATATAATGGATATATGATTAAGTAGAACAGAAATGTTGTCAATCACTAAGTATTTTTATCATCTTAACTGTATTTATATTTTGTAAAGATAAGTTATGGGTATCGGTTTAATAGATTTTTCTCTCTCGGTTTAACAGAATACAAGATTTAATTAGTTTTTTTATTTTATTAAATTGAAAGAGACAAATTTATTAAATCTCTATATAATTAAATATCTTAAACATTAAAATAATTTGTCACCGTAATTATATTTATATGTTTTCATAAAAATAAGGTATAAAAATCTTTAATTATATATAGGATTAATAATTATTTTTTAATTTTTATTAAAATTATTCAATGTGGTTTTTTAATATTCTTTTTATCTCATAGTCATCACTTTTGTTAAAAGAAAATTAATGTAGCCTCTTTTGTTAAGTTAGTTATTGCTCTCTTTAGAAGATATAAAAGAAAATTAGTGTAGCCTCTTTTGTTAAGTTATTGCTCTCTTTAGAAAATACAAACGATATGAATGACATTGAAATATTCAAAATATCTATCATATAAATTGTGTTGATGCCAATTTAATGAAAAAAAACTATTAACTTTTTTAACAAAAGTGAGGACTATATTTAGAAGAAGACAAATTTGAGAGAGCCTATTGAATAATTTTGATAGAATTTGGAGCCAAAAAGTATTGAATCTTATATGTAACAATATTCTTAAATAGGATACATGTTATTATGAATCATAACGATATGTAAATGTTGTAGCTATTATTTATAAAATGAAAAATAATGAACAGAAGTTTCAAATTCTTTCTGGACATGGTATCATATTTGTTTCAATTTAGTATTATTCCTTTCATGTTTTCATTATGAAGCTTGTTGTTTCAAGTCATGACCAATTCTCGACCTATGATTTGTGATTTTTATTTGTTTTCACGGTTCCTATCATTGTTTGTGATTCGTGGTTTTCATTTGTGTTGCAATTTTTATTTCTACATATGATCTTTATTTTCGATCATGATTTGTGGTTCATGTTTGTGTTATTATTTTTGTTTATGTTCACGGTCCCTATTCTTTATTGTGATTTGTGGTTTCTATTCACATTACAATTTCGTGGTTGTGCTTGTGATTTCTATTCTTAATTGTGGTTCATGTTTTTGTTTATGATTTTTATTCGTGCTCACTATTCTTGCTCGTATTTGTGATTTTGTTAGTGCTTCTTGTTGTATTCATGCATATGATTTTTGTTCACACTTACAGTTTTTCAGTCTAGTCTCTTTCATTTTCACATTACTTTTCATAGTTCTCTTTGCTTCATTAGGATTGTGCTATTTGGGATCATACCCTGTTTATTACTTATTTTGAAATCAATTGGCTTTTGTGGTCTTTTGGATGAACTTGAATTTTCTTAAACAAATTCAATGTCCTTTTATGCTGACAAGACAAGTGATATTCATATTGTTGCAAATTGAGTGTTTCATTAATTAACCAAACAAATTGAAGTAAGACATGAGACATTTCTTAGCAAAACATTAAAAGACAAAATAATACAATTTTAGCAAAGCCTTGATATGTCTTATTATTTGTGAATGATTATGTATGAAACTTTTGAAAGTTAGTCTTTGTTAGACATTTATGATGCCTTCTAGTCATATCGCCTACAACTTGAGGAGGCTAAAGAAGGCATGCATTATGCATTAGTTGACATTTAATGCATTTTGATCAATAAACTTTATTAATATATGTTTTTGTGCTTAAAACAAACTTTTTCTTTATAAATGTTGTAAAAACACACCTTTGAAGAATGATATCAAAAGCATTTATATTTATAAATACACTTAACTCTACCTAGATTATGTTTCTTTTAAGTGTAGAAGTTGTTTCATCAATTCCAGGCCTTAGAAAATGTGTTGTCTAAACGTGGAAAATATATCTTAACACAATGAGTAGTCTAATGTTAAGTCTTTAGACAATATTTCGTATGACACCTTAAAACTTATTTATTTGTATGTTATTCTTTAAAATAAGGACTTTTACCATATATTGTCTAATGAACCCTCCTTAGATTGAAGTTAAAGTAGATGTGGCTAAAATTAGTGAGCTAATATAAAATGAGTTGTTTCTTGTTCACATCCTTCTTCTGGCATGTTTCGAAAATATTTAGACAAAATTTCATATTTGTTGTGAAATTATAATATTATGAAAAAGATTCAAAACCACCTTTAGGTTTTCATTTATACACTAGCACAAATATATAATCCACTTTCTAGTGAGCTTTTTCCCATTAGTTGGCATATAGACAAGTCTTTAGGGATAAACTTTTAGTAAAGTAAAGGGGAGTGATGTTAAGTAAAGAGGAATAATGAAAGATGATCTATAAGCAAATTATCCATGTTCAAAGGCATCATGTACGATTACTAGAAATAAATGATAACGTCCTTTAACTCTTATTATATTAATATGAGGAATTTTGTGAAGCGTGAGAATCACATTTTCTTATACGAAAACAACAGTGAACTCATAAGAAAATATTACGATGAAACGTAGGATTTTTTTCAATATTAGAGCAAGAAGTTTCATCATGTGCTTACTATATGAAGAAGTATACAAGAAGGTACACAACTTAAGATAAAAAAGATATGAAATACTTTCATTCTAATGTATAAATTTTCTATTATTAAGGTAAAATGAAACAATCCCAGTTTTTTAATCTTTAATACACTTATTTTTTTTAATTTGGAAGGAAATGAGGAGTAGAAAGTATGTTTGGTTATTTCATATAATAATAAATGAACTTGTATTTTTAAGAACTAATGACAATTTTGATCATATTGACAAAATCTTAAAAAGTGAAGACCATGGGTAAGAACTTTTAAGATCGTAAAAAACCTAAAATTATACTTGTGTGCTTGACATGAAGAAGAAGACTGTAATCATGTCTATGTTTATGGTGTCAGGTTTTTTCGATGGAAGATACACTAAGAAGATTCAACACTAATAAGTCATGAGTAAAGCTATAACCATTACATAACCTTCAACACACTATTTAAAGACAATGTAAGTCTTTCTTCTTATATATTGCTCATTTTTATCTAATGTGAGACTTTTAAGTCTTACATAACTCAAACATGTAGGCATTCATCTAAAGAATTGTAGCATGCTAATTTTTAAAAAGAACTAAAAAGGCAAATAATTTAAGAGGATAAATTTTGTATTGGTCTTACATTTTTTTGGTTAAATATGTTTTTGGTCCCTTCACTTTCAATAATTTAGTCATCTCTCTTTAGAAATGTGTGGATTTAGTTTTTTTAACCAAATTTTGTTAAGTTTATTTTGTTATCATGGAACACGTTTGAAACGTTAAATAAACTTAATAAAATTTGGTTAAAAGGACTCAATCCACGTATTTCTAGAGATAGGAGACTAAATTGATCCAATGTTTCAAATAAAGATTAATTCTAATTTTCACTTAAAAGTTAAGGGATCAAAAACATATTTAATCCTATTTCTTATACAAAATTTTGATTTTTATTATGATCAAACATACGTCTAACTATTCATGTCTAAAATAAAAAAGTTCATGTCCTTTTAAAATATAGAATCTTTCGTATAAACTTGATGCTACTATGTTAAGTTCAAACATTTTACTTATATTTGTTTTACAAACATTAGACCTAGTCTATTTACTAACTGTCCTTACTTTAAATCTATGTATTTTAAGGAATGAGTTAATTATCTTGATTACATATTTCAATTTTAGACTTTTCAGTTACTAAGATAAAGTTAAATATTATGTTTTTAGTCCTTAAATTTGAACGCAAAATTATAATTCGTTTTTGTATCGAACTTTGATACATCAAATGTCTAAAACATGTTTGACACGTTAAAAAAATAACACAATTGAATTAAAATAATTATATTTATTCATTTTTAAAATTTGAAGACTACAATATATTAAAATTTAGAACATAAATAAATATCAATTTTATATCAAACTTAGAGAGAATAAAAATATATTTAACCGTATTAAATAAGTACTATTGTGATCTTTAGCTTAAACAACATGTATAATAGTCTTATATATTAACTAGTTACGATTATATACAACAATTTAAAAAATATCTATAACTTTGCACTTGATAAACAATACGAATATAAAAAATCAATTATAAAGTAACATAAGCTATTAGAAACTAATAAAATATTGGGTGCCTTATATTTTGTAGGAAATAGGAAATAACATGTTTTTCAATCTTTACAATTATGACTTTTTTTTTTTCATTTTCTTACCTTAAACACTTTCAAGTTTGTTTAAGTTTATTTACAAACTTTTAATATAGGTTCCTCTTTTGTGGGAGTATTTTTATTTTAGTTCCCATCATTTAGGTAACATGTGTGTTTTTCAACTTTTGTTAGCCATATCATCATTAATTAGGTAGTCCTTAGGGATGAAAAGGGAAAGAAATTAATAAAGACACAACGAGTGAACATAAATTTCTTGCACCAAAATGAAAAATCAAATTTTATATGGATAAAGAAATATCAAAATTGTATGCATAACATGTTACAAGAATTTAAAGTCATTCTTCCAGAATATTATTTCAGAAAATAATTGTTTTGTAAATGTATAATGTTATAAGTATATAATTTATTATTTTATTATTGCTATAAATATACAATAAAAACACTATTAGTATGAAAATTTTCTGCTTGATATATACCTGGTATATAATTTTATTTTACCATTAACTGTGTTTTAGAAAAAAAAAAATCTATATAAAATACTATCTTACATTATAAGTAGGTGCACGTATTACAAATCATTAAACTGTTCTAACACAACACATTGTAAACCATCCGTTAAATTTTATGTTTTTTTTTATGGAATTGTTTTTTATTATTTTCTAAGAATTAGAGGCATAATGGGATTCTGGATTCCTTCTGCACATTTTATATTACATTTTAACCAATACTCACATTAAAAATAACTATATAAAGAATAAAACATCACAAAAGCACTAATTTATTTCATCCATATATTTATAAACTATCATAAATCATCTCTATACATCACGTTTTTCTTCTTTTGCTTTAATATATATGTCTGTGTTTCTCTTGGCTGCATTGTTTTGAGAAATCTTGATTTGATAGAAGTTGGAAATTGATTATGTGTGTGTTTATTTTTACATCAAATTGATGTAAATGATTAAAATTAATGTTCTGATATATGTGTTTGGTTTCGAAATCAGTTAAAGGATAAAAAATTCATATTGAATGAAAAATAATTCATTTTTGTTTCTGCATTGAATAGTTGATTCGATTGAAATCAATTTTTCAACGTTAGAACCAAACATACCCTACATCCACAATATTACATTCTTAGAGTTCAAACCAAATTCTAAAACAAACGAAAGAGGAACAAACCAAATATCTATTTTATTGTTATTCAAACATTAAACAAATAATGTTAGGAACCATTATTCTAACAGAAGGCGTGAGAACAAGTCTCAATATGTCATTATTTGCATAATTTAAAAACTTATTATAAATTATGTAATCAAAAATTAAAAATAATGTAGTATGAATTACATAATTCAGAAAAACATCTTACATTATACAATTCCAAGTACGTTTCCAGAAATACTGTGAAACTTGATATCATCCTTAACTTGACAGCACAGCACATCTACCAAACCTTCATAGCAGTGTTTTGCATCGAAGAAACAAATGGTCGGTGTTTTCCGAGTTCAAATTCTTTATTAATTTTTTTTATATTTTTTTGCTGAATATTAAAATTATATTGTATTTATATTTTAAATATTTTTTTAATATATTTTAAAATTATTAAAATTAATTATAATCGGTGTATTATAGAGATAGAACAGATAATCAGTAAAAAAAAAATTCAAATAGAGAATCTAAATTGGTGTTTTCCTCGACATCAACTAAGAAAACTTAAGGCTACCTAATTTCTAGCCGCGGTAAAACCAAGCTTTGAGCATAATCGTAAGAGAAAAGAAAGCATTTCTCAGTTTTGTAAAGTTCACGCCCATCTATTCTATTATCTCTGGTGTTGTACCGAATAAAGTCCACTTTATGTATATATGTGTTTGCAAGCAGCACAACGTCATCATCTTCACATATCCAGATAATCGACAAATCTATCGCAAAGCCATCGAGATATTCATAATGATCCTCGTAACTTAAACTCAGTAATTTGGACCTTAAACTCTCTCTTCACCCAAACAATAAAATTACCTTCATAATGATGACAAAGATACAAACAACCTTTCAAAACCTCAAGTTCAGGATTACAAACATATACTTCTAAAATGCCATCAGGCATAGGAAGATATTTGCATGTCTCATTCTTCAGATTGTAAGAAAATATTTCAAGCTGATTCATTCTAACATAACCATAGTAGGACTTGGGAAATGCCAACCAGTTTAAAGTACCACTCACAAAAGTTCCAAAAGTTCCACGACTTTCACGCCCGATCACAGTGGGAAAAGCGTCGCAAGTTAAAGTATTTCTCCAACAAGTATCTCCTAAAGACCAAACACTTACCTCTAGTTTCTGCGATTCATTCTTATTATAATCCAAGAACAGAACTTGGTAAGTGTCACTCGATTCATCATGCCCAAACCCAAACATAAACCAGGAATCATCTTTATAATCGCTGCGTTGAAGACAAATATGTGGGGAGTCTTTAGACATGACCCTTGTGGCTGGATTCCAAATCCGAACCCAGTATTCTTCAAATTCATCTACAACACAATGATCTTGTAAGCATACTAAGCCGTTGCAGACACCCAAGATACTGCAACAGTGATTGAATGGGCGATTGTTGCGATGTAAAGTTTCAAGGGTGGATGATGGGTTTTCAAGTAAATCTTGTACGGGACAAGCTATGGCATAATTACCTTCTTGATTTCCAAAGGTCAATAGGATGTGAGTGTTTAACAAATGCAGAATCAGAGACAAGGTGGTTCCACACTTTTGTAACGCATCTACATTGCACGACATCCTTGAGCGGAAGCCATGACAAAATTTCCATGAGCATATTTTCGGGAAGAACACAATTGTTTTGAGAAGAAGACATTACGATGCAATTGTTTATCTTTTGAGACAAAGTTGCAGAAAGGAAAGAGAAATGGTGACATCGAAGATGAAAAGATGTTGCATGCTTTAGAAGCTTTTATAGAGAGAATGCGGACCACACGCGCTTCAATCTTCTAAAAAAATAGAGGCATGAGTATATATATAAATAGGATTCTCAATTTCTTCTACACGTTTTAAACAATACTCCTACATTAAAAAGACTTATATAGGCACTCATTTTAACACTACAACATTCTACCAATCACTCTTATCTTATCCATCATTTCCTTTTCTATTTTCTAAAAAAAAATAAACATCATTTCTTTTTTCTATTTTCTAAAAAAATAAAGAGATACAAAAAGCCTCATTCCCACTTTTAATTTTATTCTGTTTAATTAATTTATTTCGAATATTTTTTTCCATAGGCACATAAATAAAAATAATAATATATTCTGTTAAAACTTGGAATTAAAAGTGGTTTAAAAAAGAAGAAGAATACCATTTTAAAGAGTTGATTTAAGATGTTCAAATCTCAGTCCCATGCGCTTTCACTAAATATGAAATATGGTTAAATATTGATTCGGAAGATTGTAATTAGTCATCTTTCAAAATTTTTATCTAATTTAATTCTATATAATTGCGTGAATTTAATTATTTTAATCAAGTTTTTGTTAAGTTCACCGTTTCAAATTTAACTACCAAAATTTAATTTTTTTTATGACTGTCTTACCTATACATAGGTGTTCAATAATTGTAAAAAGACATCAATAAACTATTTTTCATTTGTGACAATGATATTTTGTCACACAAAATATTTGTCTACCCATTTTGACATTATCCTTCACTACTTTTAACTTTTTTTATTTACAAATACATTTTTTTTATAATTGTTTTACTCCACATAATTGTCAGATAGTTCTTAAACAATGATAAATAAACTTTTATAATTTGGGATAATGATGCTATTTTGAAATCCAAAATCTTTTTACATCCATTTTGAAACCACCTTTCTAAAATTTTCACTTTTTTTTTTGTAAATAAAAAAATTAATTTTCTAATGACTACTTTATTTAAACATAAGTATCAAATGATTGTCAAATGATGTCACATAATTTTTTTTCATTTGAGACAATGATATTTTGATACAAAAAATATTTTTATACTCTATTGACGATAATCTTCACTACTTTTCACTTTTCTTTTCTTTACAAATAAAAAAATTCAATTTTTTATCACTACCTTACTTTTATGGAGGTGTTAAAAGATGTCAAATGACCTTCTTTCACATTCAAAAATGGTATTTTAACACTTAAAATATTTTTACAGTCATTTGACACTACTCTTAATTACATTTCACTTTTTCATTTTATTTTGAATTACAAATACATATGTTTTTATGACACTTTTACCCTTACATAAGTGTCAAATAAGTTTTTTTTCATTTGGAATAATTATATCTTGACACCCAAAACTTTTTTACATAATTTTTTTTATATCCATTTGACAACATTCCGTACTTTTCAGTTTTTCCTTTTCTTTTACAAATAAAAAAATCTTTTTATTACGATTCTACCATCTTTTTATTACGATTCTACCCTTAGATAAATGTGAAATAGTTGTCTAATACTATCAAATAATATTTTTCACATTCAGAAAACGGTATTTTGACACCTAAAATACTTTTACACTATTTAATACCACTCTTCATTACTTTTCAATTTATCTTTGTAACTACCGAAATTTAACTTTTTTTTATGATTGTCTTATCCATACATACGTGTCCAATAATTGTGAAATGATATCAATAAACTATTTTTCATTTTCAAAAATGATATTTTGGCACCCAAATTATTTTTACACCCATTTTGACAGTATCCTTTAGTACTCTTCACTTTCTTTTTTAATTTACAAATACAATAATTTATTTTTTTATAACTATTTTACTCCACATAATTGTCAAACGGTTCTCAAACGGTTCTCAAACGGTGATAAATAAAATTTTATAATTTGGGATAATGATGATATTTTAAAACCCAAAATAATTCTACACCCATTTGGGACAGTGGTGTTTTTACATCAAAAATATTTTTACACCATTTGACAACCAATGAGGTATTTTTAGTAAATATTTTATAAGTGTCAAAATATATTGAAGAAAAGTGTCACATATACAAAGTATACTAAAATTAAGATAAAGTTATTTTTTTACATGTTAAGTTTTATATATTAAAAAAAAATTGGGCCAAAGCCTCCTTGTCACTCTAAGAAGCTCCACCACTTTTCACTACACGTCTTTTTATGATAATCAATTACCAAATTTGTAACTTGTGAATGTGTGATCATCATAGATGTTTTCGTGGTGGATTATGAGGCTTTCAAAAACTAAGTTATTATCTCCTTACGAGAGACCTAAGTTTTGAAGAGAAATAAAGAAAGATTCACCCATAAAAGCTCTTCAACGCTAAAGTTAATATGATATACAAATTTGTATTAGAGTGATAATAAATTAGAGATATGAATATGAGAGTTGAATCTCATAGTTAAATATCAATCATTGAGTATCATAGAGGGGTCCTTACTCCTTGTAGTGGGATGCTATATTTATAGACTTTCAAAATCACGAGTGAATATATATATTAAACCAATTTTGTAAGTTGAATAATAAAATATTATATCATAATATATTGGAGATATAATAGAATTTGATAATAAGATCTTATACATAAGATATTAATAAATATTTTGAAGATATTTTATAATATCTTAGGGGTATCTACATAAGCCCTCCATCTCGGAATTAAAAAATAAGGTGTAAGTGGATCATGTTGATGGATGAACGAGTTTATCATTCTTCATTAGTTGTAGTTTGCAGATGTCGGGTGTATCAAACTTAAAAGAGTGTGTCTTATTAAATCCTTGCTCGGTAAAAAACCCAATTTAGGGGGCGGGGGGAATTCAATCTAAGAATAAATAGTACACATCTATTTATGATAATTAGTTGCCAAAAGTGTAACATGTGCATGTTTAGCCACTGGGAGTAGTCCTCATGTATGTTTCCATTTAGACTTATGTGTCATGGTTAGACGTTTTTAAAGTAATTATTAGATTAATTCCCATACAAACTTATGTGTTGCTTTTAGTGCTTTTTGAAATAGTTTCCAAGTGACTTTTCATTTGAGATTATGCATTGCTTTTAACACTTTTGAAATAGTTATCATATGGTTTTTCATCCAAGCTAATGTGTTCTTCCTAACGCTTTTCAAATAGTTCTCAAATGACTTTTCATCCGACATCCTATGCAAGAGCGATTTCATATCTGAATCACTCGAGATTTTATTTAGGTTAACATGTTGTAGGAAAGGTTGGCCATGGCAATGATGAAACACAATTCTTCAATGTTGGAGGGACCATAGAGGAGGAAGCTTTGTTTCTAACGATTGAGGTGGTGGTATTACTATTTTGCTTAGAGGAAGGATTCAAGATCGGATTTGATCTTTTTTTTTTTTAAATTTGATTCCTTTAGGGTTGGTGAAGAGCCAAAGAGTAACAATATGTAACTCATATTCTAAATAGAAGAAGACTTATGGAATTTGTGACATTTTTCAATGAATGTACAAGCCTTTTTCTTGTTGTCTATCATGTTTGACATGTATAATCGATGTTTGTTGATAGTTTATTCCCAATCAGTGTCAGACCAAATTGTTTTGCATCTTATTGTCCGATGTTTTTCAACCTTTAAAATTTCAGTGATCTCAAACTTGACATTCAAATAACAAATTCAAAGCCTTTTGGATACATTAGTATAAGACAATAAAGTGTTTACGAGTAACAATACAATTACTTGAAAGAGAATATTTTATTTATATAATGTGTCTCATTATAACTTTTCCGAAAAAAAACCCTCAATAAAGACAAAAATTGAGTTAAGGAAAAATAGTAACATTATTCTTATCCAAGATTCAATTGTAGTACATTATCATAAGACTTGTGGTATGAGAATAGTTTTACCTAAGTCCCACGCTAGATACTAAATGTTTTTACCAAATTTGACCTAGATGTATTTGAGGTGGATTACTAGGCTCTTAAGAGCTAAGTTGTTGCCTCCTAATAAGATAACTTGTAGTTTTGAAGCCAAACAACGAAAGATTCATCTATAAAAGATTCTCTTGACACTCAAACCATTAAGAGAGTAAAGATTTGTATTAGAGTAATAATAAATAAAATATATGAATATGAGTGTTTAGTCATAGTTGAGTATCAACCATTGAGTATCATACATGAGTCCTTACTCCTTGTGGTGAGATGCTATATTTATGGGCTTCAAAGATTAAGAGCTGAATAGATATATTAAACAAATTTGATTACTTGAATAATAAAATATTATATCTTGGAAATGTGGATATTAAATTATTATATAATACATTGAAGATATTAGATAATCAATTATTATATCATAATATTTTAAAGATATAATTAAATCTAATAATAAGTTATTATATTATAAGATATCAACTATAAATATTGAATATATTTCATAATATCTTGGAGGTATTATATATATATATATATATATATATATATATATATATATATATATATATATAATATACAAATAAAAATAAAAAAAAGAAATTTTTGGATCGTTTGATTTTATTTGACCCGATCTATTTTTGATATTTCTAATCTATCATTTGTGTTTTTCTTTTACATCTTGAATAGCTCTATAAGAGATATTGTTTAGCCTTTAAGAAGATAACCAACTGTCTTTAGACTAAATATATAGCATGCCAAACAATAAGCTTCATCATTAATCGGAATACTCTAGCAAAAAAGAAAACATTTTAAACCAAATAGATTGAAATCTCATTTGATGTTTCTCCTTACTAAAAGATAATTTTGAAGTTGTAATTGATATGAACCACATTTTAAATAAAGTCTTCTAATTTCATCTTTTAACTCATTAAATATTTCCACATTTGAGGATGTTTTCCTCTATCGCATTCCAAAGAATTAATACGAAATTCTTCACATATATTTCTTTAGTTCTTTAAACATGAAGAAAGAGTTCCTCTAATTGAACAACTGAATCATTAGTATCATGCTTAAGATATGAAGAGGTTGAATGTTTTCATTTTCGTGAATAGTTTTCTTTTTATCATTTCCAAAGAATGAATTTATTTTTTTATTCTTTATCAATATTAGGGATGGCAACGGGTCGGGTCGGGCACTGATAGTGTCTACTCGCAACCCGACCCGCACAAAAAAAATTCGTCTGCTACCCGCCCGTTTACCCGTCGGGTATCCGCTTAAAAAATATTCGCGGATATTTTTAAAACCCGCGGGTACCCGTGGATACCCGAACCCGCAAATATTTAAAAATTTTATTTTATAAATTGTTTAATATAAATTTATAAAAATAAAATATTAAATTAAATTAAATTTTAATTACAATTAAATTTGACATAATAAAATATACTGCAAATTTTAATTTTAATTAAATTTAAATTAATAAAATATAAATTAAATTTTAATTTTTTTGTGGGTAACGGGTACCCACGGGTACGGATAGTATGATACCCGTACCCGACCCGTTTATAAGCGGGTATTAAAATATCCGTTATCCGTTACCCGCGGGTATTAACTATCTGTCGCGAATTTTATCCGCGGATATTTGCGGGCACGAGTATTTTTGCCATCCCTAATCAATATACCTATTTTAGATAAAATAAAATTTTAAACAAAAAATAATAATTTTATCATAATTTAATAAAAATTTGAGAGACATAATTACTAAAAGATAAATATATGATAATTAAGTTACAATTAAAAATCTTAAAAATCGGTTGCGAAAAAGCACAATACATAAGTTTTTTTCATAAAAAAATAAATATACAAAAAATTTATGAGATAAAAAAATGTCAACTATTAAATTAATATTTCATTATCAAATGATAAAAAAGTTACTTTTTTCTTTGAAAATAATAAAAGATATATGAAAAATAAGAAGAAAAAAAGTTTATATTTGATTTTTTTTTATAAAAGAAATATGAGAATAAAAGATGAATAATATAAAAACTTATAAAACACTAACAAATATAAAAAATATCTTAATAATATTTTTATTCTTTAAATATTTTATTATTTATTAATATTAGATGTTTAACTTCATTAAAAATATAAAAATCTTTAACTAAATATATTTTATCCATTTTCGGTATATACCGCACATAATTTAAAACTTCGACACCAACTTTACTCTTTTAAATCTTAGTCTTCTGCTCGTCAGCACAGTTACTTTTAACGTGTATTCTTGAAAACTTACATATTACTTGCTCATAGTTTTCTTTTGGTTTTATATTTTGCATGTTTGTAACTTTTGAATTGGGTATATTTATTTTATTTTGCCCTTCTTTAAATAATTATTTTAAAATCCTTAGTTTAATTAAACGTAGAATCGCATCAAATCGTTATAATTCGAGTAATAAATAAAATTTATATAATAATAATAATCACAAGTAAAGCATGTATTCTTACCTGTGTTTTAAAAAAAGAATGTTGTGGGATAATGTATTCTATATGATATTATTAACCTATTCAAATTAAAAATCAAAAGTCTAATAACCATAATTAAAAAGAAGGCATATAGATAAAAATAACTTGATTTATATGTGTTTTCATCAATCAAAATTCAAAAAAAGAAGAAGGATACAACAATTACAAAAAGAATACTTCAGAAAATCAAATTAATCACTTGCCATCTTAAATAAAAATTGTGACGTCCTATTTTAATAGATTAAGCTACCAAATAAAGCGTCATAAAATTTTGATAACGAGAGCCAATCGAATCGACATGAAACGTAGAAGGGTAACTATTACAGTCATCCAGAATTATACTGTGAAAACAGATTTAGGCATGTCACCATGCCATAAACAAAAACAAATCTAAAGTTTAACAGTTGGGCAAAAGAAATGTTCTAAGACCATGGGACTACAAGGCACTAGGGCCATAGAACTTCTTCGAAAACCGTGTCAACGGGCCCACTAGACTGCACCGCTACCACCATCAGGCCTACCTCCAGAAGTATTCCCATCTGCTCCCACCAATGGTGATCATCGCAAAAGAGAAAAATACAACAGAACACAAACATAAATGCAAGGGTAAGCTAGTGTAACATGAAACTTTTCATAGTGTAAAGGAACAAGTGCAATAACATTCACAGGCATACAACACAGAGACACATAAGTCATGTTATGGCAAACAAGCAAGACACTATGACTCAATTATCCGGATACATATATTAAGATCGGATTCACTGGATGCCTGCACTCGTGGTGGCCTTTACTGCTCTGCAGAGCCATTGCCAATGGGTTTCACCCTACCACTCACGAGGTTAGCCTTTAAGCGTCTAAGGCCATTATCCTGCCAAAGACTAGGGCCTCCCGCTACTCTCACCACTTGGGTTAGATTTCTCTACCTGAGACTCACTGACCCTTTTAGAGTTTCGGGATGCGATCCTTACTTGAATCCTTATCTTAATATATACACTACACGCCACCATAAAGTCTCCCCATGGGACTCATGGAATTACGCCTATCTCATCATCACAATCATGTTTCTCATACAATTCCCACCTCTTTTTGGTCATTCATCCAATTTCCATGTTAAAGCATCACGAAACCACAACTCATGATGAATCCCATACCAAGCATGCCAATTTTGTTTATAAAATCCAAACACCCAAGCATATTCACCCATATCATATTTAAGAGGAATAATCAAAACAATGCATGCAATAAATCATTTAACAGCCAAGGAAACATAACACCCACTCGCACACTCGCTCAGGCGAGACGCTGACCTTCCTGATGCAGCGGCTTCTCGCCCAAGCGAGATAAGATAAAGGGGTCTTCACGCATTCTCGCTCAGGCGAGATGCTGTCCTCACAGAAAACAACGAATTCTCGCTCAGGCGAGACGCGCGACAGTGGAGGCTTCACGAGATCTCGCTCAGGCGAGGCCTTCTCGCCTGAGCGAGACTATGCGTCGCTCAAAACGGGAAAGGGCCGCCTAGGCGAGTTCTCGTGGCAGTGAGCACTCTGGAACTCTCGCCTAGGCGAGACGAGCTCGCTTGGGCGAAAATAGCAGAGTTCACCACTGTCCACCCACATGCAATGGCGGAAACCGCCCAGATCCACTCCCAAACACACATGCAAAGTAGAAAAACGACATAGAGCAACACACCGAATATAGCCAACCATTTATTTCACGATTTCAACACCATTCAAGCACCCACAAAGTAGAACAGAACATAAGCATGCCACAACCACTTTAAACTTGAAAACCTAGCTCCCCTTACCTTTGTTTTGGAGAGCAACCGAACAAACAGGTTCAAAACTACAGACACCACAACTCCCGGAGCTAGAACGGAGCTGAAACATGAAGATCCAGGCCAAAACGGGGTTAGGAGATCGGACCCTACTATACTCAGAGCGCTCAACAGCGAAGAAAAAGGGAGGAAGTAAATTAAAGCTCTAGAGTTCGACTTACCAAGAGCACCGAATGGGTTAGGCTAGCTTGAAGATGGAAGATGGTACGTGCCCTAGCAGAGCTCCTGCTTTTCTTAGAGAAGCTGAGAGGGGGGCTGTTTTTCTGAGAAGGAAGGCAAGAGCAAATGAGTGAATAGTGTAGGGTATAGGGTCCTTCTGTAGGGCAGAGCTTTGGGCCTCCGAAAAGGCCAGGCCCAAAACTCTAAAGCACAAAAAAGGGGCTTACAAAAATATCATACGAAATTTAATCATTAATTGATTTGAACGAAATGTATATTTATTGTAAAAATATTATATATTATATAATTTTACGAATTAATACTTTTTAAAAATTTAGATAGATAGAAAAAAAAAACAAATACCTCGATTCACGCCGAGTATAAAAATAGGATATAGATAGATACACACAAAAAATTTAAATAATATATTTACATTAGATAATAGATAGACCAGTGTAAAAAGAAAATGTAAAAAAAAAATAAGAAAAAGATAATAGATTTTTTTAATGATTTTGTTTTTGACACCCACAACACCAACCCTAGTAATGGAGATTTTGCCCTGTCTGTGATTTTCTTTCTATCTCTGTCATTTTCACATCGAAGATTTGCGTAACTTTATATATATTCTTCCTTGTTTTCTTCTAAAATTTCTCTTTCTCTCCTTGCTGCTGGAGAGAGAAACAGAGAGAGAGACAGGTGGAGAAAAACCCAAGAGCCTCTTTTTTCCTATCTCTTCTCTATGTCAGGTAACAAGCACAAATCTTTCACCTCTTCTTCTTCCTTCTGACCAATATCAGAAGGAAACGCAAAAAAGCCAGAACCTTCTAGAAGCCGCCGTTTTCTTTTATCTCTCTGAGTCACAAGAAGTTTCTTCTTCACGCCATGGATTCATCCTTTATCTCAAACGGCGACGTTTCTGGTTTCAAAGATAAGGAGTCAATGGTTGACCCTTTCTTGGTTGAGGCGCTTCAGAACCCTCGTCATCGTGTCACCAGTCAGTGCTCTCTCCCTCTCTCTCAATTCTTAATTTCGAAACTTTTTTTTTTTTTTGCCGTTTGTGACTTTCTTTTGCTTGGGTGGTTTGTTTGCTATTTTTATTTTTCCGCTCTGGTTAATGGGTAGGCCTCAAAATCATAGCTTGAAGTGGATTTGTTTTTTTTTTCGTCTCTTTAATTTGGATATATATGACCCAATTTTTATCAATTTTTGTTCTTAATTTAAAGTTAGGGTTGTGGGTAGGTCTTGTTGTGTCAGATCTGGGATGATTGGGATTACCTTAAAAGTTTCGAATCTGAATATGATGTTCAATTATGAGGAGTTGGTATGGGAATGAGACGTTTGGACTCCTCGGTTGTTGAATTGTACCCGTTTATGTTAGAGAAAAAAGGGTTTATGATAGAGCATGATGGTATAATTCCATCCCCATGTAATAGATCCCATGCAGTAGTATAAGGCTTCGTTGTTGATGTATTATGATCCTGAGCTCAGTACAGATAACTGCATTATCCGGAGGAGAGAATGTATGTAGGTCAAATCTGTGTGGCTTCATGTAAATTTTGATGGATTAATCTGTGATGATAGTAAAGGAAGCTTTATATTATGAAGTTATCAATTTTAATGTAGAACTAGCATGGATATAATTTGAGATTTTAGGAAGATAGTACCCACCCTGGACCAATTAATTGTAGCACACTTCTCCTACCAATCAAAGGTTTAAAACGTTGTCTAGAAATAGGGTTTAAGTGACATGACACTGGAATAGGTTGTAATCATCTTGCTTTCAATAATTTAGACAGCATAGTGTTATAATTTGAAACTGTTAACTTCCATCTTAATGTCATAATAAGTGGACACATGTAGTGAAGTCTGAAGCCTACAAAAATGTTATATAAAATGCCAAGGGCCACAAATTCTGAAAATAATGTATCTTTTGCTTTTCATTGGTATCCATGATATTTGTTGTCATGATTGTGCCAAAAGGAACTTAGCCTGAGATTGAGTTGTTTCCCTTGTGCTGTATGTGTGTAACTGTGTAGCCTAATTTGGTTGGTAGAGGATGATTGGATTAATATATAGGAGAATTATAGGGGTTTTCTTTGATCGTGTGGTTGTCATCATTCTTTTTTTCATGACTATAATTTCCCGTACCAATATCTTTTTTCTTGCTATCTTTTGGGTTATTTGTTTTTAGTTTTCATCCAATATGTAATTGTACATCTTGACATTTTCCTTTTTCATTAACTACTACTTTGTTTCACTGCCATAGTTTTGCGAATGGAGCTGGATATCCAAAGGTTCCTGAATAATGCAGATCAACAGCATTTTGAATTTCAACATTTCCCTTCGTCGTATCTCAGACTGGCTGCACATCGTGTTGCTCAACACTATGGCATGCAAACAATGGTTCAAGATAATGGCTTAGATGGTCAGGGAACCAGGATTATGGTCAGAAAGTTGGCTGAAAGCAGATATCCTGTGGTCCGCTTGTCTGAAATACCTGCTAAACAGTTGGAAAATGATAAACCTGAGCAGATAAAAATTGCCATAAGGCCTAGGCCAAATGGAACCAGTTTAAATGAATCCAATGAAGTTGGAAAGAAAAACAATCTTCTTAGAAGTGTGGAAGAGAGGAAGGAGGAATATGATCGGGCACGAGCACGCATTTTTAGTGGCTCCAGAGGTTGTGATTCAGATGATACTCAGTCCCAGGCTTCAACAGAAGAGAAAAATTTTCCTATTAGCAAAGATGAGAGTGAAACTAGCAAGTCCCCTGTGGTTGATTCTGAAAAGTGCACTACTGGTAGGGATATTAATTCTACTCGAGTTGCCATATTCAGAGATAGGGAAAAGGATCGTAGTGATCCAGATTATGATCGTAACTATGGAAGGTTTGTTCTATGACTGTACTGTGTTATTTGATTTTTTTGAGAGTTGTGTTAGCAATGAATGGAGAAATTGCACATATTGGTTTTGGCCTTTTCTTCTGTTATGTGCATAGTCAAAAATATGAACCTGTATTGGGTATTTTGAGTATTAACTTTTGTTGTGAAGTTTGTTTACCATATTGTATATCATTACCAATGCAGGTATGCGAGGAGTATTCCACCTCCTTCCCTTAACTTGATACCTTTTAATTTGCAACAAGTTCAACCTCCATTCACGCATTATGACACTGCTTTTAATCAATTGAGTCAGATGTCACCAAATCAAGCTTCGCTTGGCTATGGACCTCCTTCGAATCCTATGATGAATCCTTTTGGTGTCACTGGATTGAATCTGGCATCTGGTGATGTTGCTTACCAGCAGTGGCCAAGTGCTTCAATGATGTATGCACATTCATATGACCAATTTAGACATGCTATTTTCCAGGTAATCTACAGCTAATAATTTTACTTTGCTGTTCAATGTGAAGAATGGTTTTCAGTTCCTATTATTTGAACATCAAAGCATTAAATACCATAAACGACACTGTATGAAGAGGATTGGCACATTTTGTTTCCTTTTGATGTTTGTAGAATACTGATTTTTCTCTTTGCTGCTTTGCAGGCTCCATTCGGTCAACGCCCATTGAGCTTTGATTATTCACAAAATTACTAGATGACGTTTAGGGGACAGTTTTCCTTTTGGCTGTTGAGTTTCAGAGTTAGATACAATTTTTCTGCACTGTTATAGACCCCATGTTCCTATTTAGGTTTTCTGTTTTTATGGTGGTAGTAGTGAGTTTTTGGTATTTGGTACTCTTCTAGTGACAGTTTTATACTGAACTGTAGTGAAATACTGTTTTCCAAGTATATGAAAAATTATATTTTGTTACACTATTTAATGAGGCATTCATGGTTTAAATGTGTAGCTAATCTATGTTCACTTTGACATATAATAACTCTTTTGAGTATGTATTTAGTTTTAATAATTTATGAAAGAAATTAAAAAAGTAATGTTAATATGAATTAACATTAAGATTGTGATTGGATTGAAGAATGAATGTGAGAGAGAGAGTGAATAAATTTGAAAGGATGAGAAGAGATTGTAGTTTGGATTAAAAAGAGGTAGATTTGAGTGAATTTGAGATAAAAATTTGAGTATGAAATGATGAATATAATAAATTAAAAATATTTTAATAAATAAAATTAGATGATTATCAGATAACATCTATAAAATTAAATGTAAATAATAAAATTAATTTAAAATAAAATTGAATTTGTTATTAAAAGAATATTATTATTATAATTTATTATTATTATTATTAATTTATTATCATTTATTTTATTATTATCCGACTATTAATCTTGAACAATTTCAAAAGCATCCGTAGTCACTAACCACCAACTCCCACTTTCTCTAGCTTTCTTTTTAGGGTTAAATATGTTTTTGGTCCCTTAACTTTCAGTAAATTTTGGAATTAGTCCATTTTGAAACTTTTGACCAATTTAGTCATTGATCTTTCGAAATATGTGGATTTAGTCCTTTTAATCAAATTTTGGTAGGTTTATTTGATGTTTCGTATGCATTTCAGAATTGTATTTGAGTTGTTTATACTGTTTGACATATTTTTGCTTTAATGTTAAGTCAAATAAGTCAAATACTATTATGAAACGCGCTTAAAATGTCAAATGAACTTAACAAAATTTGATTAAAATGACTAAATTCACGCATTTCAAGATATGAAGGACTAAATTGGTCCAAAGTTTCAAAATGGACTAATTCCAAAATTTTCTAAAAGTTAAGGGACCAAAAACATATTTAACCCTTCTTTTTATCTTTATCCATACCTTAGAATTTCCTTTTTCGTCAACAGGACATACCTAAAAATAGTAAACTCACAAAATTTATAAAAAATATAAATTAAAGATAAACATTTTTTTTAAGTTAATTACATATTAATGTTAATGTTTTCAAACTCTACTTAAAAAAACAAACACATAATTTAGTTCAATTATTAATGAAATTTAAATAAAATTAATAAAATTAATTTTTTTTTTGTATTAAGATGATAGTTTCTTTATTAACTAAAAATAAAATATAATAATATTTGGTTGTACTGAATAAATTATGTATCTAAAATAAAAATATATATTCTCATTATTAATGATTTTTATTCTTAATTTTCTTCTTGGTTTATGGAGAAAATTGAATGTATATTAAAATGTAATAACAATTTTTTTAATTTTTGTTTGACTTTTTATATTTATATGATGTTATTTTAGCTTAATTACAATATGAGTACTATATATTTATAGATGTTCACTATAAAACATTTCGATTTTATAAATAAGATGGATGATATAGCATCAGTTAGAGAATAGCAAACTTTGTAAAAAAAATTAAAGTCTTAAACCAAATTAATTACTTTGATTCTTTTGAGTTGAATTAATCACATCTTAGTCTTTTTTTTTTTATTTAAAATTCCATGAGCATATTTTCATAGAATGTCAAAATGAATTGGAACTCACGAGCCAACCCGACTCATTACGAGTTTGGGCCGGGTTGGGTTGAAATATTTTTACAAATTTTAATACGAGTTAATTTTTGACCCGGCTCATCCGGGTTGAATCCGGGTTGGCTCACCAACCCGCAGATAAAAGGGTCACACAATTATTTTTTATTATGTTTTACTTTACATTTGGGTCATGCTAGATTTTTTTTTAGCCAACACATAAATAATTTGTATTTTTTGATTTTGGTTTATATTTGAATTGTATTAAAGTTTATTTAGATTTTAATTAAAATTATAATTTAGTTTTGACTAAAAAAATTATAATTTTTTTTAATTAAATAAACCCATGAGCCAACCCGTTTAACCCGCCAACCCGTGATGGGTCGAGTCGGGTTCGAATTTTTTTGGCTCGTTAAAAAGTGAGCCGGGTTAGGTTGGATTGGCTCAAGAAATCATCAACCCATGATGGGTTAAGCCGAATCAGACCGAGTTATCCATTTTGACAGCTCTATATATTCATCCACGTCAAAACAGTAAAATAGTGGATTGCTATAAAAAAAATTATAAGTGACCAAATTTATTATAATAATAGTGCGTAACATAATCATAAGAATTTTAAAAATACGTTCCACAAGTTTTAATATTTTAATAATATATGTTATTAAGTTGATTTTGATATAAAATTTAATTTTAAATCTTAAAAAATATTATTAGTAATGTCTTGATTTTAATCAATAACAAATATTGTAGATAAACATTCATAGATTAGTTGAATAGTTACATGATCAATATATATGCAATTTTTGCACAACTTTGTAGTTAGGTATAGAACATACAACTTTAATATGTTCTATATAAGAGTTTTAAATTCTAAAAGTATTAAATTTGAAATGATAAACTTGATGAGACAAAGGAAAAGATGAATCATTAATTGTACAAAAGGAAGGTAAAATATATGAGCAATAAGAAATAAAAAAGGAAAAAAAATGATAATATCTATTTTATATGCAATTAAGTGGTAAAATTTAAAATAAATATTTTATAATATTACAATTATTGAAAAATAAAAAATAATCATTTTAAACTATCACATGTGATGTGTACAACTTGACTTGTGAAGTACACAGACCATGAACATATAGATGAAGACAATAACTTTAACAAATATCTTCTAACAAAACAACAAAATTGAATAATTTTCTTGTCGTATTAGGGAATTAAATTCATTGTGCCATAGACTTAGTTTAATCAAGAAAGAAGTAATAAGAAAAAGAAGTATATACTAATAAAGGGTGATATATGATGTAATAAGAGAAGAGATAAGAAAAAAGAAGAGAGTAAATGATTATAATTTTCGCAAGACAATTCTAACTAGGGTCAACAACAGAATACATATTCAAACATGTTATGCAAACATGTTATGCAATAAAGCAGACAATAAATTATTTATAAGCCATTCATTTAACATAACAATTTAATGTTGAAACCATAAGCCATTTTCTATATGTAGATTGAAGAAGCATGAAATCATGACAAACAAACACCACATGCTGAAACTCTGAAAAAATAGACTCAAGAAGAAGAAAAGAGTGGACCTGTGTTTTACTGCATCTCAGTCTGTGTCAACAAATGCATCTTACTGTCATTCAGAACACAACAAAGAAAGTTAATACAAACAAATGGTTAGAACATCATCTCTTTCATTGTTTTTTCTTACATATATGACATTTTGCTAAGATCCTCGTTATGGGAAAATTGATCATCAAATAAATAATTTAAATCACTAAGAAAAGAATCACTACAGGACCCTAAGTAGATGAGGAAGAAGAAATCTGGTTGTCTAACAAAACAAGAAATTTATGACTATGTAAAGATGAACTTATGAAAACCAGTGCTCTTGAGTTCAAGTAACTGGGAAAAATTAAACCAACAAAAATATAACCTGAATTTTAATTTGCTTTCCATTACACATTTAATTCTTCTACAGAGACAAACAAGTTACAATTGTAACAAGAAACAGGGCAAAAAGCACATTCCATATCTAACACACTTCAGTTATTACAATCTTCAGGCTCCTAAATAGAAAACTTGTTCTTACCAATGCTGATATAAAACTTCACAATTGGTAACACCATAGAATCTAGATTGCTTTGAATGCAGCCGATCTACCAAACAAAGCAACATATACAACAACTACTGATCCAAACAAAAATGAGTTACAAAACATTATTTGTCCCAGAAGTGTCTATAGGAAAGTCGTCACAGCTGAATGTACAATGAATTCAAAATTCCAATGATTACAACACACTCCTTTATGCAAACCTAAGCATGACCAATTGATACATCTCTTGAGAAACAAAGTTACCTACTTAGACACTAGCCAAGGTTTCAAAATGCCTTCTCTTCAAGATCGTTGTCATTGCAGACAGAAGCAGTCTCAATTGCGGTTGCAAAGAGTTCAAAAGCTTTCAGATTGAGCCTGAAATTGTGCTCATAGACAGTTCTTAAAATCCTTGGCCCTAACCAAACCTAAAACACGCCATCAAACATTAGTTTCACAGGGTGGAAACTACACAGTTCAAACAAAGATAATAATAACTATGAACAACAGTGGAAAAAACCATAGTATTATCATCAAAAACAGTAAACAACAGCAATCTCAGTCACAAACAACTTGAACTATTTGGAAGTTAAACCACTATTGTAACTGCATCAACCACATTTGTGAATCACAACTTTTTACAACATCAAAAAACGCTAATAAATCACAACCCCACCCACAATTTAAAACCTTGCCATCAATCAACCATTGATCACATTCAATCATCTCCAGCTGGAAACAAAGTAAGAACCTTCCTCCTTTCCGACTCCACATCCTCCACATAACCCGGCACCGAAGCTCCCATCCTTGACAGAACGGGGAGTTCAAAGTGCGCATTCCGCGGCGAACCAAAATGAGCAGCCACCGCCATGTGGTGGTGGTGATTGCGGTGCTGCTGCAACGCCGGCACAAAGGGCAGGTAGTGGTCAGAGGCCGAGCGGGCAGCCGGGTGCAGGAAGTGCGGCGGCACAGGCGAGCTGGCGAAGAGGTGGTCCGTGGCGGAGTCTGCGGCGGCGGCACCTCCGGCCAAACCCTGCATGCGCTTCAAGTAGAGGCGGTATTTCTGGAGGTGGCTGGCGACGTTTTCGCGGGTCAACCCGTCGACGCTCATGAGCTGCATTATGGTCTTGGGAACGGCGTTCTTGATCCCCAAGTGGGCCACGGCATCCACGAAGCGCTTGTGCAGCTGTGGGGTCCACACCAGTCGCGGCCGTTTCAGAGTCCGCGCCGGTTCCTCCTCCGCGCGGGAAGGTGGCTGAAGCGGAAACTGCTGCTGTTGGTGGTGGTTGTTCTGGGAAGAGTTGGTTATGTCAAAAGCTACGGCAAGGTGAGGGGTTATTAGGGTTTGGGATAAGGGCATGAGTTCCTCTGGTGAAGGTAACTCTTCTTCCCACTTTGAGAACCAATTTGATTCATCTTCTCTCATTCTTTTCTTCTTCTTCTTCTTCTTGTTCTTCCTAATCAATTTTGGTTTTGGAATTTGTTAAAGCTTTTAACTTTTGAATGTGGGTTTTTGAATTTTGATGAAGAAATTGGAGAGAGGTTCGAGGTGGATATTGTTTTCTTCTTTTCAGCTTTTCATTCTGTCTTGTTATTTTCTCTCTTCCTATTGTTAGGCCTTTTAAGGAAGAATTGGATGATACTATGATACTTTCATAATCAAACAAATTTATATGATTATTTCTTTTTTCGTCTTTTACATTTATTATAAACAAGTTTATATTTTTTTAATTATATTTATGTTATTTACTTTTTTAGTAAATAATTTGTTTAATATATATCCTTTTTAATATAATAAAACTATTATTTAATACAACAACTTAAATTTTATTTATTTTGTCTGAATTTTGTTAATAATGAATATAATTAAATAGGTATTTACTAATTGGTAAAGTTTTTCACATAAAATTAATGTAGCTAAACTTTTTACTAAAAATTGATTTATATTTTATTTTGTTTTGCATTTGTTATATTAATCACTATAAAATTTCACATTTATTAAATAAGGTGTATAAAAAGAGAAAAAATAAATAAATATAAAAGAGGTAAAAATTTTAATATTCAATATATACAAAATTTAATAAAATTTCAATTAAAAATATTTACATTTTTAACAAATTTGAAACTTAATTTTTTTATAATTATCTATTAATAAGGTTATCGAGAGTTGTATGTTATAAAAACATGATATTTTTTCTTTATAGAATTTATGTTTTTTGTGGGATTTGTAAGCATTGGTGTTTGCTGAGATTTACACAAAGGTGATAATAAACCTATGACTGGGTCTATATTTCACCCTCGTACTCCACGTGGGGAACGAAGTTACCATAATACCCTTTTGTTTTACTACCACTTTCTCTGTTTTTGTGTTCTAGATTTGGCATGTTTGAAGTGAAGACAATCTACTTTTAAAGATAAAGTAAAATAATAATGATTGATTACAATTGTAGTTAATTTTAAATTTCGTTAACTGCAGTTTTTTTATTATCAGAATTTAATGCTGACTTTGAACTAGAATGAGGTGTTGACAACCAAATCTATTAAAAAATATAAATTGAAAACTTATTATAATATGGAATTGAATAAATTGTCTTTTTATCTATTTTTTATATCGAATTGTTTGAATGAGATTTATGGATTGGAAATCAAAATGAACTTGGTGAAAGAAAATGTAAAAACCCTACTACAAACAATTTTTTTCTAAAATCTTTGTTTTTCTTTTTTGAGATTCACTCAAATCTCATCTTTTCTTTAATTAGAGATTATTTTTTAAATCGTCACGAAACATCCTATCATTTTCACCGATACAAAATTAAAATAGAGTAAGTTTCTTTCACTCTTGTTACAGAAAACCTAATATGTGTTTTTTTCTTTTGGAATTTCTTTGTTGTATAGAGTTTTCTTTGCCTCTATGAATTTTGTGTGTTGGTGAATCCAACCATGATTTCAGATCATTAATTTGATCTTTTTATGGCTATAATTAGGTTTTCTTGTGAGTGGAAGTTGTACAAAGTTGCGCAATAACTTAACATTTTAATTTAAGGTGAGGGAAGCTAAATTTTTAAGTTATTATTAATGAAATTTGTTTGTATTCTTTAGTTGTCTGTTGATATTGTGTTTGGGTAACTCATTTTGTTCTCTAGATTTTGTTTTGTGCGGGTATCAGATGAAGAAACCCTAAATTGCAAGTTTTTATATGTATGTATTGTGAAAATTTGGGGTTTTCTATAAACGTATATTAAATGAGTTAAGTTAGTAAGTGAGAGGTTTAGAATGAAAATTAAAAATAATTTTGACTTGGCAGAAGTTTGAAATGGATATTTGGTATGCTTGACATTGGTTAATTTGCAGGATTTGTGTTATTTGTAGACCAATTTGGCTTTGGTAATTGATTACATCTTGTTGCATAATTGTGTTGGTAATCGATTACTAGTCGCAGAATTGTGTTATTTGCAAAAATATGGCTCGGTAATAAATTACATTACGTTTGCAATCGATTACTAGTTGTAGAATTGTGTTTTTCTATTTTGAGTAATTTCGGGAAAATTGAGATTTTTTCTTCAATAACTGTAGGATTGAGATAAAATTTTGACAATTGATCCTAGACATGTGATTCTTCACTTTTCCTAGTAGGATCTTTGATTTGATGTATGTAGTTATAAAATTTGTCTCTTATGATGGCTCCATTTTGTTAGGTTTCTCTTTTTTGTGAAAAAACAATTCCACTTGATGTGTCATAGGATTGTTATGTCCTTATTTGTGGTCTTGGTTTGACTTTGGAGTAAAAGTAAGTATTTTGGGAATGATAAATGTGTGTGATATGAAGTGTAAAACATGTCAATGTAATGAAATAATTGTGTGTGTGTGTGTGTATGTGTGTGGAGTTTATTTGAATAGAGTATAGTTTAAATGTTGAAATACAAAGAATACAAGAGTATGGAGAGACCTTGTGGAATTTTGTTATAGTATTTGTAAACTTGTTTGGGAAAGTTATATTATGATAACAAGTAATGTATCGAGTGAAAAGATTAGTGAAAAGATTAGTGAAAATAGTTTTGAATGGTGTTTTAAGGAAGTGTAATGGTTTTAAGAAAGTGAAAATGGATCAATGAAATGAGAAAAGTTGACTTGAATTATTTGTTGTATGAGGGTTGTGCTTCTAAGGAAGAAGTGCAAATCCTTGTTAGTCTAGTGTTATGCATTGACTAGGGATACGTGTTGGTCAAAAGTCATATTATATTTTACTAGGCTTACAAACTCACATAAAGTGTGTAATATAGGTAGTGAGAGTTGAAAAAAGTTCTTATATTCGAGGTGAGACCCCTTGTCTGGCGATGTCATAAGTTAACTTACCCTGTCAAGAGGAATTTGATCGATTTGTTAGACCAAGTGGAGTCAAAGTTGTTACTGCAATCCACTAAGAGGTTTTATGACAAGTGCAAGGCTTATTGTGTCCAATTCAATTCATAAATCTGGATATCAAGTTTAGTACTATATTCTGTTTATATGTTTCTGAATAGTTTGATGATTGAATCATTAAATGCTATGTTTGTTGTATTGATATATTTTATGCATGTTCATGTTAGCATTACCTTACCCTCCTTGTTTGTTAATTGTTTATATTTCTTTTGTGATGATCGTTTTTGTAGCATGAGCAAACAAACTTATGGACGACAATAATGATAGACGATTTGGGGAAGAGGAAGAGGAAGAGGCGAAATATAGAAGTGTTTTGTCTAATGTATACTAGTAATTAATATTTTGTAGTCGGGTTTCTTTATGACAATACTAAATTTTGTAATGAACTTCTTTTTGTTTTCTTAACATTTGGATGTGGACTATATCTACACATTTGACATTTGTTTATGTATGTCTTTTATATTCATATAATCAAAGTTTTGCTCAAAAATCATTAATGTATTTTTCTCTCTATTTTTTGGATGTTACAAACAACGTGCGTTGTAATATCAAAACTCTTCTTTTAAAGAAAGAAATAACTGAAAAAATCATCAAAACTTTATTCATGTTGTATCACGAAGCATGAAGCGAAAGAAATAGACAAAGAGATAGAGAAACATGGCTAAAAGAAGAAGAAAAAATATTGAAGCGACTAAGGAAGAGTAATAGTTTGTCAATAAATTTATATGAACTTTGAAATAAAGATTTTGAATGAAAGAAGAAAAAAAAAGAAAAGAAAAACTCTAAAAAATGTCTAGATTATTAAGTTGGCACATCTGGTTTGGAAAAGTGTTTTCAAATCAATAAAAAAAATTGTTAATAGTTATGCTTGATTTATAATAATATTTTTTTTTAATATATTAAAATGCTTTTCGTGACAAATCTAACAAATATAAGAATAATTCAACATATTAAAATACTTTACATCCATTAAAACATAAGTCAAATTTTCAAGTTACTATTAAACACCCTTTAATTCATTAAAAATTAAATTAAAAGTTGTAGAATCACTTACGATTCATCCCAAACTTATTAAAACCCATTACAACAACAAAATCATGCACTCCCATATCAAAATCTTTGACTTTTGAAGCTTCAATCATGAATATGATTAGAATCATTAAACATATCATCACAACTCAATGAAACAATGAAAGTATATTGTTCAGAGCATCTACAACATTACATAAATACTGAAAGTATATTTTTCTTTTATTTTAAGGTTATTGCACGTGGGCTTGCTTTACCATATAATGGGCCTTATAAACTGATTTCGTTTTTAGCTTTTATTTGATTTTATTTTGATTTTTGTTTTTGAAATATTTTGTGAACATGTCATGTGCCAAAATTTGTCCTTCCAACTCACTTCCCATCTTTATTTACATTATTAAAATGTATATAATTTTATTATTTTTATGAAAAATTAATGAACAAATATATAAAAATATAAATTTATATATATATATATACTAAAAAAAATTCTTGATTAATGATCGATTTTAGTGACTAATTTATATACTAATTTATAAACTAAAAATTATTAATAACTAAAATAATTTAAAAAAATTATAATTTATATTTAAATTAGTAATTAAAATAGTTTATCATTACTAATATATATATATATATATTATTTTTTTTCAATCTCAATCTCACTCATGTTGATGTGATTGCTTTATTGATAATTATTAATTCTTGAACTATTAGATATTGGGTTTGTTTATCACTCTTAATTTCTCAATAATAATCTCGAGAACAGATTCTTAATAATAATAATGGAAACCAACAATATATCAAATCATATTCCTAAAACTATGTTTTATTATCGGATGATGATCCATTCGAAATCATGATAAGAAGACTATTTTTTTCAATCAATCTTAAGATCATTGATTAAGTTATGATTCTCAAAGCATAACATGCATTAACTCATAAATCAATCAATAACATGGATGAATTAAGAATCTTCAATGATTGTTTTCCAATTTTCACTCTTCCGTTCTTTTTTCAGTCATGTGAATTTTGTCTTTTCAAAATCTATTTATACATGTAATTTAATGGATCATAATTATCAGTGTAGTTTTATTTTGAACAAGGAGAATATTGTTCCATTTAAAAAAAATTAAAATTTAATTAAGTTAAAATTTAAAATATAGAAACTAAATTAAAAATCAAATATTTTTATGTGATACTAACACTAACACACACTAACACGTAAGAATAATACTGATATATAATATTAACATTGTCACATGATCTAATAATGACATAATATATGAAAAAAATGAAGTAAAAGGTAAATAAAAATATTACAAACTAACACGTTGTACGAAAGTATAATAATGTCAATCTAATTAAATACGAATTTCAGCTTTTATTTTAAATATATAATATTAAATGAAGAAATAAATTTTGAAGTCTATCTTAACTGATAAAATCAATGTATAAAGTAAAATTTGTATAACTTATGTACTATAAATTGATCTATTATAATCATAATTAAAATGAATATCATGAAAACTAAAGTCGTAAGAAGTAAAAAATGTTGATCTTATAAATAGATAGGATAAAATTACAACTAAAATTATATTGTAATATTTTTTAAAAAAAGTAAGATTTTTTTAATAAGAATATTAATTTTCAGAAAAATTTAATAGGGACTGTTCTATGGTTCAGATTGCTCTTGACCAATTGACAGCAAACTATATATGTTGTTAAGTTAGTGGTGTGGTGATTTATTTATTGTTTAATGATGGGGAAATCAATTGAAAGCTAATTAGGAATCTATTATAATCATAAGTGTTGAGTTTAGTTTAAATTCCCATTAATTATTAAGCATAACAAACAAATGGCTGTGACCTACATGTGTAAAGCTGAATTATTTTAAGACAAACTAATCATTAGTGGGGTACAAATTAAAGATAAAAAAGGTACAATGAACCAAACAAACAGATTTAGAAAAATATATATATTTCAATAAAGTTATTTGTAGTGCCGATAATGTATTAAGAAGATATTTTATTTATGGGTTAAATATGTTTTTGTCTTTTAAGTTTTCTTGAAATTTAGAATTAGTTAATTTTTAAATTTTTTGACTAATTTAGTCATTTATTTTTAAAAATACATGAATTTAGTTCTTTTAATCAATTTTTGTTAAGTTTATCTGATGTTTCAAGCGCATTTCATGATAGTATTTGAATTATTTACACTGTTTGATATATTTTCGCTTCAGTATTAACTCAAATATTATCATAAAATGCATTTAAAATGTCAAATAAACTTAATAAAACTTGGTAAGAATGACCAAATCCAAGTAGAGATGAAGAACTAAATTAGTATAAAGTTTCGAAGAGAAACTAATTCCAGAATTGATTAAAACTTGAGAAAAAAAACATATTTAACCATTTATTTATTTATTAAAAAAGTATTAAATACACATTCAGATGATCTTCAACTAAAAAAAAAAACTATTTATCAAAGTTTAATAAAAAGTTACCATCTCGATCCACTAATATAATAACATTTAATTACTGATATCTTATAATACTAATAATGTGATAAAATACTTGAAACACATCATCAAATGAAGATATTTAAATATTATATCATAAGATTATATGTACATTAAATTCAATATAAACATTATTCACGCACTGAATATTTATGATTATTCAAAAACTTCAGCATGATTCATCGTAACATAAAGATATTAAAATGAAAATAAGGAAAAATATATTTAGTAAAATAAAAAAATCACTCTAATCTAATCTCAGCATTAAAAGAAATATTGAAAACAAATATATCAAGTAAATTTATATTTAACTTAACCTCCAAATATTATCAGTAATATAATATCTTACAAAATTTAATTAAAACAAACTTTAATAATATCTTAGCAACCTTATATTTAACTTAACCTGTCAAAATAAAATTATAATATGGGGATTGCATTATATATATATATATATAGGATAAAATTTCTATAAAGATTAAATATATATTTTTTCAAATTATTGTAAAAAGATTATATTTCTCCATGTAAAATATTTAATTTATCATTTCCACTAAACAGAATGTACATGGAATAAACAAAATTTTTCAATAAATAATGATATAACTTCTACATGATGTTGTTATTAAAGAGAGTGATTTAATTAACCTTTATAAAGCACAAAAATAAAATATTTTATAATTTAATTTTATAGACAAAACATTATTTTTATAATAATTTATAAAAATAAAACATATTTAGTTTTTAAATAAAATTATAATAACAAATAAATAAACAGTTTATGATGTGTTTGGTTCTATATATGTACCATAGATGTGGATGGACGAGACTGTCATATATATATATATATATATATATATATATATATATATATATATATATATATATATATATATATATATATATATATATATATATATATATATATATATATATATATATATATATATATATATATATGTCAAAATTTTTATTCTCTATTAGATAAGGTAATTTGAGAGAAAATTCATTGCATTTACCTAATCACTCTATACTTTTGTTGGATTTTTTTAGTATGGATAGTTCCATGCATGCAATGCAGATTTCCTAGAGTTTGAGTGTAGGAGAAATTAATTGAGGGAGGGAAGAATCGATTCTAGTTAAAGAAGAATCGATTCTTGCTCCTTTTGAATGCAGATAATCGGTTTTGGTAGGCATGGGATTCAATTTTCCCAACGTTAAGCCTATTACCCATTTTAACTGGAGTTTTTTTTTTTAATCATGATAAGTGATTTAAATAATAACAATAATAATAATATAATTAATATTAATTATATTTTATTTTAAATTATTTGTATAATAAAAGATAAAATAATAATATTTTATTTTTATTAATTAAAATATTTTTTTTAATCTATCCAATCTATCACATTATTCGAAAACTTTGATAAACTTTCGTCTCAAATCTTTATAAATTTTTATCTCATATCCCTACATTCATATAAAAATACAAAACACATGGCTTTCTTCGTAAGAGAAAAATATGTGGCTATTATTAGGTGAAAGAGAGTGAACAATTATTGTGAGAGTGAAAAGAGGTTATTGAAAGATGACAGAAAGGGTAACCCCATGTGAGTCCCAATGTTTCAATTCCAAGAACATTATTATGGTCATAGGTTATGTCTTCTAGCTATTATGACTTTTCAGATACCAATATAAGACAAATTTCTCAAATAGTTCTTTTTTTATGATTCATTTAATCTGGTTTAAAAGATCACTTGAAAATGTTGCAAGAGATTGCTATGCTCCATCTGATTCCTTTTCTAAATAATGGGCAGGTTTTAAAAACACTAAATATATAATTTTTAAAATTGAAGTATATCATTAAATTTAAATTGTATGTATAATAGTTTAATACATAAATAAGTATAAATTATAATATATACTTTTGTTTTATTTTATTTTTTTAAAATAGTTTCATTTTAACCTCTTACAATGTACTTATAATACTAAACTGGTTCTCAACTCTCTTTTTTATTTTTTTTATATTAACAATGTTTATTTTACTTGACATGTTTCATGGTTTGATTTGTGTCATAAAGTGTAAAATCGTTAACAAGGGCCGGTTTATTTTGACAGGGACATTTTAAGGAATATGATATGAAAACAAAAGAATGTAGACAAGAGGTTAAAAATATACATTAGACAAATAAAAATTATTGGAACACTAGAAATTAGCAATATCTACCTGTCAACATGTGTTGAAATGAAATTTAATAAATTGTAACTTGACCACTTGGAGATCAAAACTTGAATTGAAACATTAAGGTATATGGTGAAAGCTTAAGCTCGGCTATTTCTCTGAATTATGAATCGGTTTATTGAGTTGTAGGTATATTTTTTAAGAGCTAAGAGATATTGAAAAGGAAATTAAGAGACTTTGTTCGTTTTAATAAATTAATTAACACCTGTGTTTTTAATTTTTCTTATTTTTTTTAAAAGTTAAATATATTTTTTCTTCTTTAATTTTCGGTCAAAATTAAAATTAATATTTTTCAAAAATTTTGTGCCAATTTAACATTAATCTTAAATTTAAGGTTAGAGAAAACATCTATTAATTATTACATTAAATTACCTTTAGTTTTAGTTTGACCAGACGGTATTAAAATCAACACCAATATCAATTTATGATTTTTAAATTTTTTTAAATTTTTTTAAAATGTTAAAATTTTTATTTTATTTTTTATACGTACCACTTCACATTTGTGTCACATGTCGAAATAATTTAATTTGATACCTATATTTGTTTTTAGTTTCAATTTAGTCCTGATTTTTATAAAAATAAAACAATATTGCTCCTCCTTTGACATTCAATTTACTTTTTTATAAATTTTATAGTGATATTCTTACTAAAATTAATGTTTTTAATAAATATTTTTAAAAATATTTTAAAATTTCATCCCATACTAAAATCAATTTACTTTTTTTTCTCTTCCCGCACTTCCATTATTGCTAACTCCATCCCATACTAACAAAATATAAAATATCATCCTTCATTGAACCATATCACCACTGTCATCATTGCGACTTCACCTCCGCTTTCTAATGGAAAGGAAAAAAAAAATACTCATCCTGAAATAAAGCCTTTTACGAAAAACTTATTTTTGAAAAGTTTGCTATATATTTTGAAAAGCTTGTTTCGAAAATTCAGGTCTGTAAAACGCATTCTAGAGTATATTTCATGCTTTTTCTGAAAATTTATTCTGGAAACAATGTTCTGAAAATTTCAAAAGGCTTGTTTTAGAAGATTGAGAGCAGATAATCCAAAGTCACTTTTACTTGTAAAATGATCATTCTAAAAATTTAAAAATTACGAGGTGCACGAAGAAAAAGCCAATAAAATTTGTTTGGGTAAAGTATAATGTGTTATTAAGGACTTCCCTCACTATACAACCTGACAAAAAAAAACACCTAGGAGCATTCAAGATTAAAGTACCCACATAAAATTCATAAAACACAGAGCAGCAACATGAAGTAGCAGAAGTAATTTAAGTATCCACATCTAAAATTCATGAATCTTTCAAATTCCATTTAATCATAGATATTACATTACAAACAATACCATCTCCAAACAAAAGAAACTCAGCTACTATCCAAGAATGCAATAATGCACATGCTACAAGCGATATTTCTAGGACCTATTGACTATACAGCAATTTAAGGGCGCACCTGTGTTGATTGCAATGACGCATTATTTCATATTTCACCTGTTCCGAGAGGTTGTCTTGAGGTATCACCAGTGGCCCAAGCTTGATAATCTTTCACAAGCTGCTTAAGAAAAATATATAACAAACTAATCAAATTCATAAATTCTTCAGTATATAAAATATGACAGTAATCCTTAAATTACTTGCCTTGATTTTATATAATTCCATTGATATTGAAAACAATAAGTTAGTAATTAGAAGGGAAAGTCAACCACAATCAAGAACAAAAGAAAGATGTATCAAATAACACAGGGAAACTAATAAAATCTGAAAAATATGAAAATATGGTCAAAATATTTCAACTTCAAATGCATGTAGAAACAAATAGCAAGAAGAAAAAGAAAAAAGTTTGAAAACGAGGTATGAAATGCCATGCTTTCTGTCATCAACATTTAGGTCTTGTTTCAGTATAGCAGGAGTGCACTTGGGAAAGAAAAATAAGAATGTACGATATGATAGTTTGCAAATAGTACCACTTAGAAGACAATTTGTAAAATATGAATTCAGTTTTGCGATAGTAATATCGATGATAGACAATATATTTCTTCTGCATTTTTAAAATAAACAACCAGATTTTTTATGTTGTTATAACTAGGCGCACAACAGAGAACGGAGAGAAATAAATGGACAGAATTAAGCACGGTTCTACCATCAATCCGTGACTTAGGTGATGTGCCGACTATTTGTCAGGACACAGATAGGCCCAAGGTGTGGAAGGTTTACACTAGGAGAAAGGAGAGTAGGGAAAACGAAGAGTGTGTTAGACGTGTAGGATGAGATCTCAGTTGGTTATGATGGTTAAGTGTTGGATATTGTTAAGATATTGTTAGTTACAATAGCTTATATTAGTTACAATATTATGTATTGAGCTTAGCCAATATTTTTGGTATTATTCTTCATTATAAATATATTATCCTATGTGTATTTTCTACACAAGGAAGATTAATCTTATACCTAATTTTTCACTATTTTTACATGATATTAGAATTATGGGTTAGAGTCTATCTTAACGAAGTTTGTTGTTGATTGGACCTATTGTTTGAACTGCTATCGAGCCGCTATCGAACCGCTATTGGACCACCCATTAATATCTAGTCTCACACTCAAGATGTACATGCCTCCACGTGAGGGGGTATGTTAGAAGTCCTACATCGACTAGAAATAAGACCAATTTATAATATATAAATGGGTGCAAACCTCACCTTACAAGTCAATTTTGTAGGGTTGAGTTAGGCATAAAGTCCTGTTCTTAAATTAGTATTAGAGTATGGTTCCAATCTAGGGAATTGTGGGTTATGCTCTTCAAAATAGTGGAACTTGAGAGCTTGTCCCATTATTGTCTAGGAAATCCGTTGTTGTTGTTGGTGGGTCTTTGCAATAAAATTTGCTCCTAATGGCACTATTGATCGTCTCAAAGCTCGATGTATGGCCAAAGGTTACACACAAATTTTTTGTTTGCATTATGGTGATACTTTTTCTCCAATGACAAAGATGATTTCTGTTCGCTTATTTATAGTCAAGGTTGCTCTTCAACGATAACCTCTTTACCAACTGGATGTAAAATATGTTTTCCTTAATGGAGATTTGCTAGAAGAAATTTATATGGAACAACCTTCAGGTTTTGTTGCTAAGGGAGAATCTTCTGGATTGGTATGTCGTCTTTGCAAATCTTTCTATGGCCTGAAATAATCTCCTAGGACTTGGTTGAAACATTTAGCAGTGTTGTTCAACAGTTTTGTATGACTTACAAGTGAGGTAGACCATTTAGTCTTTTACCATCACTCAAGTGTTGGTTGTATCTATTTAATAGTATATGTAAATGATATTGTTCTTACAGGCAGTGGTCGCTGGGGCATCTCCCAGATGAAACAACACCTTTGTCACTACTTTTAGACCAAAGATCTTGACAAACTCAAATATTTCTTAGAGATTGAGGTAGCAAAATCAAACAGTGGTATTGTTATATCTCAAAGGAAGTATGCATTGGATATTTTGGAGGAAACTAGATTGATGAACTAAAAATTTGTTGACACACCCACAGATCCCAATTCCAAAACTCCTACCAAATCATGGAGAGCCTTTCTCATATCTTGAGAAGTACTAAAGATTAGTTGGAAGATTGAACTATCTTATTATTACTCATCCTAACATTTCCTTTTCAGTTAGTGTGGTGAGTCAATTTCACAATTCCCCACATGCAGATCATTGGAATGCAATCATTCGTATATTAAAGTACAAAAAGGATCTCTTGGAAAATGTTTGTTATAACCATACTAAAGTTGTATGTTATTTAGATGCTGACTGAGCAAGATCTCCTTTTGATAGGAGATATACTTTTGGAGGTAACTTGATCTCTTAGAACAGTAAGAAAAAAAAAATTGTGGCAAGATCCAGTGCAAAAGCAAAATATAGAGTTATAGCCTCAACCACTTGTAAACTTGTTTGGCTTAAACAATTACTTAAAGAGTTGTAATTTGGAGATGTCACTCAAATGACACATATTAGATCTAATCTTGTCTTTCAGAAAAGGACCAAGCACACTGAGGTTGACTATCATTTTATCTGAAGACATCTAGACTGTGTTTGTTAACTAAGTGTCCAATTAGCATATATTTTCACTAAGTCTTTACGAAGATCTATAATTGATTATATTTATAATAAACTTGGTACATACGATTTATATGCACCAAATTGAGGGGGGATGTTAGATATTGTTAGTTACAATATCTTATGTTAGTTACAATATTATGTACATTTGGACTTTAGCCCATATTTCCTTTATTATTCTTCATTACCCTATGCATATTTTCTACACAAGGGGAATTAATCCTATACCTTATTTTTCATTATTTTCAAAATTAGAAAAATTGTCAGTTTGTGATGCCAATTAGAGGAAGTATTTAGGGAGTTCGAATATCACAAATGAAGGAAAGTAATCGGGAAAAGGGGGAATTTTAAATTGCATAGAGCCTTAGGTGGACAGAGAATTTTCTCTAAGGAGCGGAAGGCGTTGGAAATTGTGTACTATTTTGTGCTTGTATTTTTGAAATTCTTGTGAAAATTTTTGCTGGTTTCCGAACTGTTCAACATACAACAGAACAGTAGGCTCATGCTCACGAGGTAAAATAGAGACAAATACAAAATATTGGAAGACAAATACAAGTAGCCACAAATGTTAACGCCACTAGAAAAATCAAGCTAATTGTGTGAGAGCCTTACAACACACTGAAATCATTGGACATATCCTTCCTTTCAGTCACAATTCCTATAAAAAGATTCTAGTCTGGTCACATCACAAACATTTTGGGTTGGTCACGTGTTGGGTCATCCTAAACTTACAATAGAAGTCTTAAAAGGTATATCATCCTAACGCAACCTCACAAAACTAGTTTATAAAGCGAGGTTTGCCCTCAATTATATGTTATAACTTGACCATATCAATTACTATGGAAATATTGAGATCATTTTATCCTAATAATTTTCTATTTACAAAGAAGTGACTTTGAAATGTGCTTCATACTAACAATTCAATGCCTTATAAGTTGTATCAATGCTTGTTATAAATCCGGAAGTACATTGCAATTTCATACAAAATTCTGCCAAGTGCAAACTGATAATCTCATCCATGAAAAACAACAAAACAATCAAGAGTAAGCAAAAGAACCTTTTCTCCATGCACATTGGGTTGGGATTGCATCATGCCGATATATCCACCGCCCAAATATGAATGCAAATCACCCTTTTGTGCACACCCTCAAGCCCGACTTGTGACTCACTGTCGTTAGGTTATCACATTGTTAGTGTATTGAGAAGATGGATGGGTATAACATTCCACTTGGCTTCTAAAATCACGTTATGCTTAAGTGGGTTCGGCTACAAATCCCATCTCACTACGAAAGTTGAATTCGTTCCTATAAAACAATGTGACCAATGGATAAAGATTGATGCTCACTATGTAGTGTTATTATACTATTCATACTTCACTCCCCTATTCTTCGTCCCCATGAAACATGTGCATTAGTTTGGACTGAGGGCCATGGCCCTTATACCAACTGCACACAACATTTATATGTTTTTCCAATATCTCTGAACCCTTCTTGCTCCATGATGATTTGAGAGCCACATGGCTCCTTATGTTGGGAAGCTTCATGTTGCCTTATATATGACTTAGTGAAGATTGTGAAGCAGGAACTCGAGAATATGTCTTAAACTATTATCTTGAAGTTTGGAATGATACAAGCGAGGCTGATCATTCTCTGTTTTAATGTGATTCTTCCCAAAGATGTATATTGTATATGTGGAGAACATTATAATAACAGGAAGTGTGACAAGGAGGACACCGTACAACTAGAACAATCTTGCTCAAAAGTTCCAAACAAAATACCTTGGACCCTTGAGGTACTCCCTTGGTACAAAAGTTGAACAATCCAAGGAAGGTTTAGTCATATCTAAGCGAAAATATGCTCTCTGACATTTTAGGAGAAACAAAGATGTTAAATGCTAAGCTTGTAGACACGCTAATGGATCCAAACGTGAAACTTGTACCCAACCAAAGAGAACCATATTCTAATCGTGTGAGATACACAAGGTTAGTTGGTAAGCTTAATTACCTCACTATGACTCGTCCTAACATCACCTTTGTTGTGATAGTAAGTCAATGTTTAAACACTCCTTGTCAAAACCATTGAGATGCAATCCTATGGATCTTGAAGTATGTTAAGAAGACTCGAGGAAAAGGCCTCATTTTTTTGAAAATAAGGGAAATAATCAAATATTTTAAGGCATTCTAACATTGACTAGGCAGGGTCACCAAGTGATAGATGCTTCACTTCAGGGACTTGTGTTCTTGTTGAAGGTAATTAAATATCATGGAAAAGTAAAAAGAAAATATTATGACAAGATGAAGTGAAAAATCATAGCACAGGGCAATGACATAGTCAATTGTGAGCTCATGTGGCTAAAACAACTCCTAAAAAAGCTTAAATTTGAAGAAAGTTATCAATTGCACCATATATGTGACAATTAGGCAGCATTACACATTACCTCCAATCCTACCTTTCATGAGGACCAAACATATTGAGGTGAATTATCATTTCATAAGAGAAAAAGTGGAGTCTAGAAAAATCACCACTAGATTTGTCAACTCTAGTAAACATGGCTAGCATATTCACCAAATCTCTAAATAAACCAACAATCAATTATATTTTGCAGCAAGTTGGGCATATACGACTTATATGCTTCAACTTGACAGGAAATGTTATACTTATAGAAATAAGGAGCAGATCCTATAAAACCAACTGGTTGCATGTTGGTAGCCTGCTCAAGACTTTTACCCAGGTGTATATACTGTGTTGCTTCTTAATAATCCGCTTCACATCTGTTCTTTAAACAGCTTGGCTGTTTTTTCTTTGTGGAAATTCTCATTCCGAAAATCTGGTGCGTAGGTCTCTTGACCAGTTCATGCATGGCTTTGTTTAAAAGCAAATTTTTGTGCCAATGTGCAAGTACAACCTGCTACACCATGGTGCATTTGGTTGGATCTTAACTATGATATGTTTAAGGAGGCTTCTTCTACACAAAATTTGATTTGGGACAAAGATTAGGCATTTCAAGTTAGGGGTCTATTTGTCAAGGATTGGGAAGCTCTTTTCAATTGGGTTGTGTTGTCTTTTTTCTTATGTTAAGGAGGATAGGATCCTTATCCTCCCATATCCTTGTAATTTTTTTTCTTCAAATGAATTTCTTCTTTAATCCATAAAGGAAGAACATAGCTTAAAAATAAAATTTGCAGATAATACTAAGCTTTAACAAACCTGTGACATAAATCGGGGAAGCATAAGCCTGAGTATTTGTTCAAGGACTTGAGTCCCAGCTGATTCAATTGCTTGCTTTGGTATTGCTAGGAAAGGAAAAGGTATTTCAATGCTTACCTGCATTCCACATAGCAACCCAAAAAGACACTTTAACTGGAATCCAACATATATAAAATCACAAGAAAATGAAATAAATATCGAGTACTACCTCAATTATAGTGTCTGAGGTGAGTTGCTGCATCAAAGACTTATCATTATCAGCGTTACTATCACACGATATCCGGTTAACCATTAGAGCTGCATTACCATATTAAAGTATTGAAAAGGTATTCCTGAAAGTAGCATAAACCAAACAGCATGACACCCTATATTGCTTTCCTCGAGTACAAAAGAATTGCCTCAGCTGCTGCTATAAATAAGGAAGTAACATATAGTTTCGTAATTATCACAGTTACTGCTTCCAATGAATAGCCAGTAAGCTACCATCAAAAGCAGTACTGAGCGGAATAAGCATTGATCCACTTTCATACCATTTTAGCCATTCACATCGTAGTTGTTTTTTCAAACAATTTGACAAGACCAACACTTTCCAAGAAATCACATACATCTCAGCTCATATAAACAAGTTCAATCTGATATTTCTTAGGTTATGTTTGAATAACCTTCCCCATCAACACTTAGAGGAGTAAAACATAAGAAAGAAAAATAAAATAATTATTTTAAAGCTAAAATTAGTTTGTATACATAAAACCGGCTAATGGAGAAGTAAACAAGAAAATCTTTTATAAATTAACTTATGCGTAAACTAATATTAACTTGTAAAGTAACTTCATCTAAACACAGCTTTAACAATTATGCTGCATCTTCATACCATGCCCTCTGAATACTTTATAAAAAAGCATTAAGTAGAAAAACAAATTCATGTCATCCATTCAACACTTTCTTCATTTAGTAAATATGAAGATGTTATATATGCAAGGTTGTTGAACTTGAAGTGGACTTGACTCGCATATTCGATTCATAAACTTTGATAATAGTGTACTAGTCTAAATAAGATAAATCTAAATGATATATATATATATATATATATATATATATATATATATATATATATATATATATATATATATTTACAAAAGAGTATGTTGTTAAAGTAAAAACATTTCAGAAAGTAGCTAATTTCTTCAACTAGTTTGAGTCCTAATAAAATATAGTCATTGTAGGGTTAATAAAGGGCAAAAATTACTAATAATTTCAAACTCCTTGACTCGAAAATTTATGCAAGTTTACACGAGTTTAAAAGTTCATCCAAGTTCATTCAGAAAATAGTTTGATTGCGTGATAAATCATTTTCTCTTGCTAGGATCGTAACTTAAGAGTTTCACAACCTTATGAGAGTATGAATTCATAATCATTTATTCTTAATGAATTCACGAACGGAAATAAAAAGAAAATCAAATTCTAACAGACATCTTTTATCATATAGATTTAAATTGGGCTCCATGATCAAAAGGGAAGCTGCAACATTGCAATTTGTAAGGTCCACACAACCCTTTGCAGCTGCATTCTGTGCTGTGTTTTCCCAATTTTTTTAATCAAAACACAATCCTAACAACCACACCACAACCTAAAACTATACACATTTTGACATGCATTTAACAAAACTCACCATCAAACTTGTCGTTCTGTGCAGCAACCATCGGTGATCCTTCGAGCTGTCACCAATCGTGAAAGCAAATAATCAAAATAACGAAACAAATGAACACGGTAGAAAACTACATTCAGTAACACATCCAATAAGTTTGACACCTTGCAAGACAAGAGCTTGATGCAACATCCATCAGGCTGCTGTTCCACCTTAACCAACAACACTGGACAAACCTCAAAGTTGAAGAACTTGAACCTATAAACGTAACACCGAAACGTATCGTCATTTACCCGTTCAATCCTCTCCGCGTCCAACACCGAGTACTGACTCGCCGGTAACCGCATGTACTCAACTGCACAGACAATAAAACTAAAAAAAATTACCGCTTTTTCAAAATCAAACAAATATATAGAAAACCTCATCTACTCTAGTTCTTACTCACACAATCTTTATCTGTGAAGTCCTTTCACTTTAAAACTAATATTTTCAATCTTTATGCATACATATAAGATCAATTTGGACAAACTTTTTCCACAACTTTAGGATCAACTTGTATTGTAGCAGAAGAGCAAACAACTATAGGAGAAGAAAAATTAAAATTAGTTTTTTCCATAAGTTAATAAAATTAATTTTTTTCATAATTAATTTATGGAGGCATTGTCATATAACTTTTCTAAATTCTCATTTCTAATTTAATCTGTGCATAATTTCTAAATTCTTATTTTTAGTTTAATCTGTGAATGATTTCTAAATTCTTATTTTTAATTTAATTTGTGCATAATTTCTAAAACTTTTTTAATTTAATATGTGCATAAACTTAACCTATGGAGAAACTATCTAATTTTGTTTTCCTTCTTATGTTAAGTATTTACTAAAAATTTGTCTGAACACAACCTGTATTTGTTTCACACAATTCAAGGTATATTCAGATGAGCTTCTACCTAAACTCTTCCAGAGAATAAAAAGTGGTGTGGATTTCTTTACAAACTAAAATTATGGTAACATCTACAAATAAAGCAATAATTTAAATAAACTACTCATAAAAAAATTGCAAATTAGCTTAATCTAATTTGAAGTTATGGAGAAGATACTTTTCAGGCAAAACTCCATCAATTATGTACTTAATCTACTGCAGATACTAAAACAGATTTATAGATTAATTAAAAGTATTGATTAATTAATATTGCTCTAACATTACTTAGGGGACGCTGCAGTTGGCGAACGGAAACGGACTCTTTACGGCGAGCGACGAACCGAGCCTTCTGCATTGGAGTGGCGGAAGCACGAAGCGAAGGGCGGAGGGATTTAAGAGCGCATTGTTTGGTGGAGGGAAATGAAATCGGAATGGAACGAAACAAGGAAGAAGAAGAAGAAGCCATACACCAAACTGTTGAGTAGAGATGGATAGAGATAGCACCGGGACGATGCAGCAATTGAGAATTATAGCGAATACGTGGCCACAAAATGTGAGCCAAGAATGCGTTGTCACGTGAGCCACGTGACCATTCCTTGCTCCGTTTTAAGGTGATTTTGGATGAGGGAAAAGGAATTACCGGGAAAGAGGAGAATTTGGGAATATAAAAAAACATTAGAAAACTTAAGTTATTTTGTTGAGAAGAATTTTAAAAATTAACTTTTTTTATTATTTGATATTGTTAATTTTTTTATTTAGATTTATTTTATTCTTATATTATATGTATGTAAAAGTTAATTTATTCTTTTATCTATTAATCTTAATTTTAAACTAATGTGTTTTAAAAATAGAAATATATTTTTATATTATTTTCTTCATTCTTAATTTTATATTTTATGGTTTCTAATTTCATGATCGTTTAATAAAACTAAATTTAGAAAGTTATATTTTACTATTTTTTTTAAATAAAATTATTTAAAAAATTATATATTTATTATTAATACAAATTATTTATACTGTCATATAAAAAATCATTTCTAAAGAGTTATTTAACTATTTTATCAATTTGATTTGTTTCTAAATTATTTATCGTAAAAATGAAAATATATTTTAACTCTATAATTTAATATCTAATAAATTATTGTTTTAATTCGTAAATAACATTATTAGTTTCGCAAATTTAAAATCTTTATATCAATATCTAATTAATTATATTTATTTAAAATTAATTATATTTTAAATAAATAATTATTTTTAAAATTTTTTTTTTCTGTTTTGATTAAAAAGTTGTAAGTAACTTATTACTCTGGATTCTGGATTTTGGTTCAATCAAATCTCAATTTATTTAAAATTAACTCATTTAAGTTTTTTTAGTTAGTAATGTAGTGTGACACTTAGTGGTGTTAATATCACGTAACAAAATAATATCATATGTTATTATTAGTGGTGTCACGTATTAGTACCAAATGTCATTATTTTCTATTTAATTTACTTTTTATATATGTTTTTTTTATTAGTTCGGTCTCAATTTATTTTAAAATTAAGAAATGTTGTACTCTCTAAATTGGGAATAAGTTATTTCTATAAATGTTAAGAAAATAATTATTTTAGTTAAGATAAACAATCACTTTTTTTATGTTTGTTCTTATCTATATTATTAATAAAATATTTTTTTATCTTTAGTATATAATTGTTTTTTTTTTAGTTTTACTTTTTGAATAATATTTTCAAAATAAAAATAATTATTTTATTATTATTTTTAAGTGATTTATTGTCAGATGAATGATAATTTGTTTGATTTTAATTATATTTATTCTTATAAAGATGTAACATAAATATACAAGTTTCTAAATACCAATAGTATTATAGTAATTTTTTAAAATACCTATAATATTATATTAGTGTTGTTCCTAGAGCAAAAGCATTGGTCAGAAAACTATTTGTTATGATGTCCAAAATGGTAAAGTATACATGCTATGTATGTTTTCCAAAATACATAATAGAAGTCTACATGTGTCTAGTATAAGGTCAAACTAAAATCTATTAGAATTATCTTCATACATGCATAATCTATTACGAATAAATATGGCGCGAAAATTTTAAAAGTATTTGAAAATTGTCAAATTAATTCATTAGATAAATAATCTTATAGATTATAAGGTTAATCTATTAGGTTAATTAAAAACTGTTTCTCTAACTTCATTAAGTGATTGTATTATTGCAAGTGTGTAGTCTTATATGATAATTTTTTTTAATTAGTTTGTCAATTATGTTGTGTCTAGAGTTAATATTGACTGTGTTTTGTTAATCCTATAATTCTTTTGAGACATAATAGAAAAATTCTCTAGCTAAGTTTGCTAAAGTAAACTAGATGTAGATTCAAAAGAATCGAACCGGTATAAAAATCCTTGTGTTTATGTATTCTATCTTTCATTCACATTTTTTTATTATGTATAAACAATCCAACACTTGAGCATCAAATTATGTTGTGTTAATAAGTAATCTTTTAAAAAGTGATTTCGAAAAGACCAAATCAAGCTAAATGTTTAAATACCAATTCATTTCCTCTTGTTTAAGAAGATTGACCATATCATTTTAACAATTAATAGGTGATAATATTATAATTTGAGTAAGTTGTTATTTAAAGTAAATTTATAATTATGAGCAAATGTAATATTCATTAGTATACCTATATTTATTGGAAAAAAAAAATCATTAGATTACATGATTAATATTCACAATGGTGCATCAATCAATTCTCATTTAGAGATCAAATAACAATCTATGTTCAAAATGTGTTTGAGCTTATCTATAATATATAAAATTAATTATTATTTATATTTTATAATGAAGAAATTAATGTTTGGTTAAATGACATTTGTATCTTGATAACTGCAACTACATGTCAATCTCATGGTCTTAGTAATATTTGGTATTTGAGCAATGTTGATTGTCCTTTATCTATAAGTTTTTTTCTTTCTTGTAAATAGTTTTTGTTGTCTTTATAGTGTAGTCATTATCCTTATTCTATTTGTAACACTAATTTACTCTTTATTTTGTTTTTGTTGTTGTGTTGTGTTTTCATTTGTATTTTCCATTTATACGTATTTGTTGATATGTTTTCATATATAACAAAAGTGAAAATATGGTTATTTTTATTTCATTACATATTTTGTCCCTCGTTACCATATTTTATTTATAGAGAATATATATATATATATATATATATATATATATATATATATATATATATATATATATATATATAACTTCCTTCTCTATGAGAAATTCTAGAAAAGTCAAGATAATTCATTAGAGAAACAATTTGCAAGAGTAATCTCTTATTCTATTTGTAGCATGTACTCTTCATATTTATTTTTGTTGTTGTTTTATTATTATGAAGGGAGAAATTTGTAATAAAATAAAAATAACCCTATTTTTACTTTTGTTTTATATATCTAGAGAAATATATATTATATTATCGACTAAAAACATTTTTTACCTTTAAAATTATTTTAGCATTTATTATGATTTATTATTTTAAGGAAATATATAAATATAAGTGTCCATATAAGCACGACACAAGTTCCTCTAAACATGTTTTAACAAGAAAAGTATTTATAATTCCACTTAGTTGAAAATTACTCGAGACAAAATATATATACAATTTGTATATTTTCAAATTCTATTAAAATTTCAATTCAACTTAAATAAAGGGACTCAGAGGGATAAAATGTGTGACTTGCCAATGTCAAAGCTGTTTCTTCTTTGTTTTCGAATCCAGACTAAGGTCCGATCGAAGTTATCTTCTTCCTTGTCTAGGATAATTTCCCTAGTAAATATATTAACTCCCCTTACACGTATTCCAATAAAAAAACTAAAACTAAATTTAAGTCTTACATATTCCAAATATGTTGTTGGTTGTGATATATTTGGATTCAATTTCGTTAAACAAAGTTTTTAAAGTATGATGATCAAATACGATATGTATATTAGATACGACACATATTTGATACGTCGATACATTTATTTTTAAAATAATAAAATACAATATGTGATATATACATGATATATGAATATTGAAAATTTTACCATAATTCTTACAAACATAATAAATATAAGATTGTTAATATGTGAATCCAAATTTTCTAATTAGAGACAAATTATTTTGGTAGTCAAAACCTGGTAGTTAATGTTGGTGACCAATTTAAAAATTAATTTGTAATTGAAACTATTTTAATTATCAATTTAGATATTAATTATAATTTTTTGGAATTATTTTAGTTGTCAAATTGGTCACTATATAGTGACTAATTATTTTTTGTTACTAAAATTAATTATTATTCAAAAAATTTATTGTACTGTACTACGACTTTATAAATTAGATACTTTATAAATTATATACTTTATTGATAATTATCGTTAAAGTATTGTATACGATATGTATCGGACACAGATACATGATCTAAATTGAAGTATGATGTATCATAATTTTTAAATAATGTCCCGAAACATAAAACCATATAGTTAGTTCCTTAAATTTTTTATCATTAATAATATCAACAAATACTTCTAACCTATCATGTAGCATACAAAATTACAGTAACAGTGAAAATAGTACGTACATAAACTAAAAAATAAAATTATCTAATGTCAACGCTTCTATAGCAATTAAAAAACATTTATCACGTAATAAATGTAAAATGTATATACAAAATTAATCATAGTATTAGTATTTTTATCAAATTATATGCATATTGTTATTTTTTTTCACACATTTTTTTTAGCATACAGGTTCACCATTATACATAAGGAAGATGATAATTTAACAAAAAAAATTTGAAAAACTTTTGATAAATTACCTTTTTAAGTAAAAAAAAAATATTACAATTATTACTTTATTTTGATTAAAAAATAAAAAAATTAATCTATTTAATTTTATTTATAGAAACTTTTTCAAAAGTTTGTTAAAAAGTTTTGTCAAAAAATAATTTTCCTATATATAAACATCTCACAAAACCTTAACAAGTCACCTTCACTTCTTATATGTCATAGAATAGTATTTTGTAGTCAAAATTTAGTAATTAAAATATTATTATTTTTTTAATCAAAATTTAATAATTAAAATATCATTATTTTTTTTAAACAAATGAAAGCACCCAACGTAAAGAAAGAACTTCAAAATAATGGGTCATAAAGCATTGAATTTACAAAATGATTTTCCATTTTTAAGATTATTTTGATCGTGTTAGATGAGTATTCATAGTCAAAAATTGATTATTAACATATGATGACATTCAATAAATAATAACATTTAACATATAAAAGGGTTAATATATGCTTTTAACATGTAAAAAGTAAGAGTAGAGGAAGAAGAAGAAGGAAGAATAATGGGAGATGAATACCAACCTCAACGAAGAATGCTATGGAGCAACGCAGAGAGAAGATGCTTAAACCTTCTCCAATGCAAGACAAAGAGCGTTACCACCCTTCTTCAAATTCACGCCTTCATGCTGCGACACTCTTTCCACAACAACCTCAAACTCCTCACAGCTTTCATAACCACCTGCGCCTCCCTCGCCGCCATATCCGCTACGCCTCATCACGCGCTCGTACAACACGCGCGCAACTTCTTCGACCTCGTTCGCACCCGCGACACCTTCCTCTGCAACTCCATGATCGCTACTCACTTCGCGGCTCGCCAGTTCTCCGAGCCTTTCACCCTCTTCCGAGACCTTTGCCGCAAAACACCGCCTTTTACGCCTGATGGGTACACCTTCACTGCGCTCGTGAAGGGTTGCTCGGCTCGTGTGGCCAGGTGGGAGGGTTCGCAGCTTCACGGGGTGATTTTAAGAAACGGGCTTTGCTTTGATTTGTACGTGTCAACTGCTTTGGTGGATATGTATGTGAAGTTTGGGATTTTGGATAATGCGAAGAAGGTGTTTGATGAAATGTCTGTAAAGAGCAGGGTTTCGTGGACCGCGGTTATTGTGGGGTATGCGAGGTGTGGGGATATGGATGAGGCTAGGAGGCTTTTCGATGAGATGGAGGATCGGGACGTTGTTGCTTTCAATGCAATGATTGATGGGTATGTAAAGACGGGATGTGTGGGTTTGGCGAGGGAGTTGTTTGATGAGATGGAGGAGAGGAACGTGGTTTCTTGGACTAGTATGATTTCTGGGTATTGTGGTAATGGTGACGTCGAAAATGCTAGGTTGATGTTTGACGTTATGCCGGATAAAAATTTGTTTACTTGGAATGCCATGATTGGAGGCTATTGCCAGAATAGAAGGTCTCATGAAGCGTTGGAGTTGTTTCGTGAGATGCAGACGGTGTTGGTGGAGCCAAATGAGGTAACTGTTCTGTGTGTTCTTCCCGCTGTGGCTGATTTGGGTGCTTTGGATTTTGGTGGTTGGATTCACAGGTTTGCCCAAAGGAAGAAGTTTGATAGGTCTGCTCGTGTTGGCACTGCTTTGATTGATATGTATGCAAAATGTGGTGAAATTATGAAAGCGAAATTGGTTTTTGAGGAGATGACTGAGAGGGAAACGACTTCGTGGAATGCTTTGATAAATGGTTTTGCTATCAATGGCTGTGCCAAGGAAGCATTGGAGGTGTTTGCAAGGATGATGGAAGAAGGGTTTAGACCAAATGAGGTAACTATGATTAGTGTACTATCTGCTTGCAACCATTGTGGTTTGGTGGAGGAAGGAAGAAGATGGTTCAAAGAAATGGAGAGATTTGGAGTCGTGCCTGAGATTGAGCATTATGGTTGTGTAGTTGACCTTCTAGGAAGAGCTGGATGCTTGGATGAGGCTGAAGAATTAATTCAAGCCATGCCTTACGATGCTAACGGGATAATACTGAGTTCTTTTCTCTTTGCTTGTGTTTACTTCAATGATGTATCAAGGGCAGAGAAAGTGCTTAAAAAGGTGGTGAAAATTGATGAGGATGTTGCGGGAAACTATGTGATGTTGAGAAACATGTATGCTACGGAGCAAAGGTGGAGAGATGTGGAGGGTGTTAAACAAATGATGAAGAAAAGAGGAACAAGTAAAGAGGTTGCTTGCAGTGTCATTGAGGTGGATGGAAGCTTTAGAGAGTTTGTGGCTGGTGATTACTTGCATTCACATCTGGAGGCTATTCAGTTAACCTTGGGGCAGTTAAGCAAGCACATGAAAGTTGAAATAGTCAATTAACAATGGAAACACAAAAAGCTGATTAAGGTCTATTTCTGTTTCACCTCTTTTTCTCCTACAATCTTGCTTAATTACGTTCTAACTGTTTTATTTATGTCTTTTTGTTAGGTTTTAATAGCGTCTGGTCGCGCTTACAAGGAGAATACACAGGTAAAAATCTGGTTTCACTTTTACGTGATTTTAGTACTGCTACTGTGCTATGGGTTTGCATTGTTGAGCTTCGTTGATGTGTTTTTAGTGGTCATGGTGTTTAATGAGTGATGATGTATCACTTCACATCTTGTGTGTAAAGCAATAGTGTTCTTGTTTTTGTGTAAGCTGGTTAATGTTCTACTTGATGATTGATAGAAGATCTCTTTATGCCCTGATGAGTCAGGTTAATATTCGTGAGCTAGAAAAAGAAGTCAAACTTCTCAAGAATCTTAAGCATCCAAATATTGTTGAGTGTGATCTTATTATGCGAATCAGTATACTTTGATTCCGTGGTGTTCAATAATGTAGTAATTGTTTCCCCTCTCCATTTTGGTTGTTATTTATTTATTATGACAGAGATTCATGGGAACTGCCACAGAGGAGAACTCCTTAAATATTCTACTGGAGTTTGTACCGGGTGGTTCTATATCTCATCCCTTTTAGAGAAGTTTGGATCCTTCCCCCAATCCGTAAGTGATATTCATTTATTATTTTATGAAGCACATTCAAAATCTATCGCGTTGTGATTCTTTTGATGCTCAATATTCACAATTTTTTTTTCAGGTTATAAGAATGTATACGAAACAGCTTTTACTGGGCCTTGAATACCTCCACAATAATGGGATTATTCAGAGATATTGTGCCGTGCTTTTGCTTTTACTCTTAATTCTAAAAGATTATCTTCCTTGGTGCCTCTCTTTATCATTTTGGTCAATGTGCATAGGGAGGCAACATTCGGGTGCATTAAACTTGCAGACTTTGGTGTATCCAAGAAAGTTGTTGAACTGGTATGATACTGTTGATGCTATTAGTTCTTTATGATCTTTTGAGTTTCTTGGGTAACATGTTTTGGGCCATCATTTCTGAATTTGTGGATTGATATAGGCTATACTACCAATGGTGCAAAATCAATGAAGGGCACACCACATTGGATGTATCCTGAAGTTATTCTACAAACAGGACATACAATGTAAGTGTATAATACTAAAAAGATTAGCATCATAGCACGGTCTAGTGTTTTCTAAAATTCATTTGTTTCAATGAATGTTTCTAAAAGGATGGACAGGAAGGAAAGATTTATCTGTTTTGAAAGGTGGTTATAGAGAATTTCTCAGATTGTATTCATATTGATAGTGAGGCTGCACTGTTATTATGCCATTGTTTTGGAATCGTCAATTGATGAACTAATTTTTGAATTGTGAATCATAGTTTGTATCCAATTGTAAGATTTAGAGACAAAATATTATATAGATTGAATATGGTGTTCAATGTAAAAATATTAAACTATAAATAGATGAAAAGAAAAACCTAGCAGAAATCATTAAAACAAATTTCTTTGTTATATTTAAGATTGTGAAACTTCTATTTGGAAGAAAGGATACAAAGCAATTTAATAGCTAATTCAAGTTACAAAATGATTGATTGAAAAAAAAAAAAAAAAAAATAA